>Ga0335069_10000108_pt1 | contig 140726 bp, 116 predicted proteins | sample Lox_Sample_11_FD_206714 | JGI IMG/M metagenome (GOLD analysis project Ga0335069, IMG submission 206714) | Soil microbial communities from Loxahatchee National Wildlife Refuge, Florida, United States - Lox_Sample_1.1 | ecosystem: Environmental > Terrestrial > Soil > Wetlands | place: USA... | reverse complement strand
GCATCGAGCGACGCCAGCTTGTTCGTGGGCCCGGCGCAGAAGACCGCTGATTTCAGCGGCGTCACGCTGATGCCATCGCTGACCGACAAACCGCCCGGTAGTTACAAGGTGGCGCTCTATTCCGACGACGCGTTGCTTGCCCAGGAAGGATTCACCGTGCAGCGCGACGTAAGCGCCAAGGCCAGCGCCGATGCCGCCGCGGCGGCTGACGCTGAAAAAGCGGCGGAGCGGGCGGAAACGGCCAAGCGCGAGGAAGAATCGCGCCGGCTGGCAATGATCGACGAGAAGTTGGCCAAGCCCCTTCGGCTGCGCGGGATCAATTTCGTCAATTCCACCAAGACCGGCACTCCGCTGTCGGCGCCGGCCACCTCCTTCGACATGGCGAAGGTCCTGTTCGTCGGCTGGGAAGCGACATTTGAGAACCGCCTCTACAACCTGGAACCGGCGCAATACCGGATGGACGCTGTTTACCTCGGGCCGGGCGGCATCACGCTAGGAGGAGTCAACGACTTCCAGACCGTAAGCACCAACCAAAAGTCGGTAACGTTCACCGGCCGGGTCGGCAATTCTCGCGGCGGAGCCTTCCCACCCGGAACCTACACCGTGAATTTCTACCTTAATGGCCAGTACTTCGCCGAGAAGCAATTCCGCGTCATAGCGGATGCCGGTAGTCCCTATGTCGGCTACCCCGGGGGAGGTTCACCCAGCGGCAGCACCGGAGATGCCGGCGGTGCGCCGGATGCCCTGAGTCCAATGATCGCGGTCGGCAGAATCCACGGATTGAGCGGCGGAGGCAGCCCGGAACTGGAACTCCGGCTGCGTCCGCAGCCCAACGGATTCTTGCGTGGCGAAATTACGATTCGAAAGGCCGGCTTCGATACGGCGGCAATCGACGGATTCATCCGCGGCGATCACGTGGAATTCCAAGTCGGCTACGGCACCGAGACCTACTACTTTGACGGCCAGCGATCGAGCGACCAGCTAAGCGGCACCTTCGAATCCACGCCGTCAGGCCAGCGCGGTAGTTGGTCCGCGCAAGCAAACTAACCGATTCGTTCGGGCGGTGTGGATTTAGCCGCGAAACCTATCGTCGAACCGCCACTTGCGACGCAATCCAGCGGCCAAGCTGAACGCCGTTAGAAACGATGTCGCCGGTCTCGCCTTGCGTCGTTTGCCATGCACCAAGGATCCAGTAAGGTTCCGCCCAATCTTGATTCACGATAGTGTTCACGTTGTCCGGAAATACCTGACCGGGGCCGATCACACCGTCGTAATTGGCGCTCGCTCCGAAATCTGAGCTATCGAAGGAAAGGATCAAATCACCACTGGTAGTGGTCAGCGCCGAACTGGCCGTGAGTTCCCACCCATTGTCGATGTTTCCACTGGTCGCGTCGATTGGGGCTGCAGTGGACGCATTCTCCAGCAGAACAATCGCGCCCTCCGCGTCAACCGCTTGATTGAAACTCCAAGTAAGCGTGGCGGGATCATCAGAGTCCATCACGTGCCAGTAGAGCGTCTGACGCGTCGTCAACCTGTCGGCATCATCTCGAATCAGGTTCCATCCGTCCGGAGCGGCAATAACCGGAAACGGGCCGCCGTAGCTGATGATGTCCGCGATCGCCAGCATTCCGGATTGGCCTTTGGGATCCCATTGAAATTGGAGCGTGGTCGGTGTTTTGTCCGTTCCGACCTTGACCGGGGCCGCCTGCACCATCGCTCGTGGATACGGCCCGCCGACGGTATTATCCGCCGTTAGAGTATCGGCACTTTGCGCCAGTGCGGGAAAATTGCAGACCAGAACAACAGCGGCCAGAAGTGTAAACAGATACAGTCTCATAGCGGTCAGCACCTCTCGATCAGTGAACTCGAAAAGCCTCTCAGAAAAAATATCACCTCTGAACCGCAAGTCAAAGCCGCGCACAAGGCCGGTTTTGGCGGGTTCATTGTAGGTACATGAATAGTTGTTGTCCCATCCTCCGGCTTGAACGCCGGGCGGTCGCGCGCAATGCTGGTGTCCGGCATCGCATGGCTCGAAACGTCTCCAGCGAAAAGCTGCTCTATTACGCCGCCGCAGGCGCGCTCGGCGGCTTTGCCGCGTGGGGATGCGCCGAAACTATCTTGGGTATCCGCAGTGTTTACGTGCGCGATTTTCTGCTCGGTGCGACGATCGGCGCGTTGATTGGCGCATTCCTGGCCTCGATCGAAGCCATGAGCGTCGGCCAATGGCGGCTGGCGGTGCGCGGATTTGTGACCGGTGGCGCGATCGGGGCGGCAGGCGGCGCGGCCGGGCTGATCGTAGGCGAGCTCGCATTCGATTTGCTGGGCGGCCTCAACGGGCGCATCTTGGGTTGGGGCGTACTCGGAATCGCAGTCGGTCTTGGAGTCGGTGCCGCTTCGGGCTCAGCCGCACGCCGCCGCAATGGCGCGATCGGCGGTTTGGCAGGCGGCGCATTGGGCGGATTCTTCTATCAGGGTCTGACGGCGACGTTCCCCCAAGCGTTGGGGCGCGCAATCGCCATTATTGTCCTCGGCGCTCTAATCGGCTTCTTCATCGGGCTGGTCAGCGAACTTCTTAAGCGCGCATGGCTGATGGTCGTGCGAAGCCAGAGCCGCAACGCACGGGAAGGCCGCGAATATCCGTTGGTTAAACCGGTCACGGTTATAGGCCGCGCGGAGGAAAGCGACATCGGCCTGTTCGGCGACCAGGCAGTTCTGGGCCAGCATGCGATCATCCGCCGCGACGGACGCAATTTTGTCGTGAGTCCGTTGAGCGGCGGACAGGTAACAATTAACCGCCAGCCGCTTAGTGGCCGCTACGCGCTAAAGAGCGGTGACCGGCTCGAAATCGGTGGCACGCTCTTTTTGTTCCGCGAACGGGCCGCCACGGGCAACTCATAAGGATTCTGGCGGTGAACCGGCCGCATTTCTTCCGCTTCGGATCGCTGGTGGCCGCCGCCATGCTAATTGCGGGATGCGCCGCAGGGCCATCGATGTCCAATACGAACGCGATTCAAACGCTCGAATATTATCCGTTTCAGGTAAAGGGCTATCAAAATTCTTATCCGCATCGGACGATAATGGTCTTGATGCCCACCGACGCGCGTGGCGCTGTCGCATCGGGTGACGCGCCGCAAGGTGACAACCCGGTTGGCGGGATTGCGTTTGGCGAAAACGGTGCCGATGAACACGCACTTTATAGCGAACCGATCGGACCGATAGTACAAGCCGCGATCGTACGATCGGCCAGCGAAGCGGGGCTGGTGTCGTCAACCTCCTCCAGCTCCGATTACAAGGCGGGTACCACGGTTCCGACCAATTACGTGCTGGCCGCAACGATTACGAAATGCTGGGTAAAGAAGCGTCGCGGCGCCGCACAGCCGGGCCCACTGTGGCAGACGCAGGCGGAGTTTGCGCTTGACGTTCGCATCTTCAAGCCGCCCTTCAGCGTGCCATTCTGGAGCGGATCGAGCAGCAAGACGTATTTCGATCCGCCGGTGGGTTCGTTCGCGCTGGGGTCCGAGGATGAAGCCGGAATTTATGACGATCCGGGCCAGGTCTTATCCGTCGCTTTGACCCAAGCTGTCGCGGGGATCTTTCAGCGCCCGGATTTGCGCGAGTTGATGACGGAGGACAACGCCCGCGCACACTGACGAAGTGATCGGGCGTGGCGGCAAGATTCATTGACATGCCTGATTCGGGGAACTCAACGCTCACGCCGGCGACTCAACAAGCGAACTCCGATCCCCTTTCTTGGTGGTTTGGACGTGATTCTCGTTTCCCAAGCCGGTGGGCTTGGCTGGAACCGTTTCTAGCCAAGCTGGGCGGCGGTGATGCATGGGCGGGAGCATGGCTGGCTGCGATTTTGCTCGTTACCGCCGTTCTGTATAGCCGTTCGCTTGGTGATGAATTCGTGATTGGCCAGCGGACTGTATTCACTCAAATTCCGGCGGCTTGGTCGAATCTCTGGAAGGCACTCGTTGTCGATGAGAGCAAATGGCTATTCACCAGAGACCGCGATGAACCAATATCCTATTATCGGCCGCTGGTGGGTATATGGTGGATACTGAATTTCCACCTGTTTGGACTTCATCCCTTTGGGTGGCGCGCGGCGATGATCGTGCTTCACCTGTTGACGGTGATGTTGGTCTACCGAATTGCGTGGCGGCTCAGCGCCGATCGGACGACCGGGCTCCTTGCCGCAGCACTGTTTGCATTGATGCCGGTCCAAGCCGAGGCTGTGGTTGATTCCTATGCGTCGCTAATCAGCTCCCTGCCTCAGTTGGGAGCATTTTATTTTTATCTCTGTGCACAGCTTGCGCAGGATCAAACCGAGGGAATTGCGGCAAGCGCGCGTACCAGCGCCGGACACGCGCTTGACCGGCGGCGGACGCGATATTTGGTGTGGTCGATGGTTTTGTTCGGCGCCGCGCTCATGAGTCATGAGCGCGCAATGATCTTTCCTGCGCTGATTGCGGCTCATGCATTCCTGCTGGAACCACATCGAGTCGGTGGGAGACGCTGGCCCCAGACACGCGATGCGCTCGTGGTGGCATTTCCCTACGTGATGGAAACGGCGGTATTTTTTGGCTTGCGGGTTTGGGTCCTCGGCAGGGAGCGGGCCACCTTTCATTTCTCCCTGAACGAGGGGTTGGCTGACTGGCAATCGACTCTGGCCCTGTTCGCGCTAAATTTTCCGAAGGTGGTGGCGACGCTTCTATTTATGCTTGTGACGCCCTGGAACGCGGGACCGGCGCCCATCTCTGAATGGGCTGTCAGCTCTTCAATGCGAGTTTCGATGCCGAGGTTCTACGTACCGGCGCTGGGACTGGGAATGCTCTGCGGTGGCGGCTATGTTCTGCTCCGGCGCCACGTTCATTACCGTCTCTACTTGTTTTGCGTCGCGTGGTTCTTGATCACGCTGATCCCGGTGTTGAGCCTGATAGTGCATTGGATCGACAGCATCTATGCGGATCACAACCTTTACCTGCCGTCGTTCGCCTTTTGTGTGATGGCTGCGGACTTGGCTGTCGTCTCTGCGCGCGGTACGGAGCGAAGAACCAACGCGGTACGGGCGGGGGCGATCGCGATATTGGCAATTTGCGCGTCCGCGTTGTTCTCAGTGCAACGCCACTGGCACGACGATGTCGCGCTGTTCTCACGTTTCGTGGAAGCTGACCCGCTCGGCCCCGGTTATCATAGCCAACTAGGTGTGGCGCTGGAGAAGCACGGCCAGCTTGCGGCTGCGCGCGATCAACTTCAGATCGCCGCGTCGATTTCGAAGCCGCCCAGCGAAAACGTGCTCCATGAATTAGCACGCGTGGATGAACAGCTCGGCGATCAGTCTGCCGCGGCGCGCGTGATGGCCGAATGGATCAAGCAGGTCAAGTCTCCGACACCAACTGAACTCGCCGAACTGGCGCTCGCCGCCGATGCCGCCGGCGATGCCAGAGACGCCAATGCAGCCCTGGTGCGGGCAGCCGGGATTCCGGGTGGCGCGGAAGCCACTGCCCTTACCGATGCGCAGATACGGTTCCGCCATGGCGAGCGTGAACGAGCTGAAGGCATTGTGCGTGAAGTGCTGCGCCGCCACCCTGACGATCCGCCGGCCCTCGACGAGTTGGGCGGAATGCTATTATCAGAAAGCGAATATTCGCAGGCGCTCCAGGTCTACAAGCATGCGATACGAATCACTCCCAAAGTGCCGGGTCTCCATTACGGCCTTGCCCTGACACTTCATCGGATGCGGCGCGAGCAGGAAGCGCGCGACGAGTGCGCAATTGCGCTGGCGACCGAACCCAACGACGCAAAAGCGAAATCTTTGATGACCGAAATCGAACGCGGCATAGAACCGCATTGATATGTCCGAGTCGCCCACCCTCAAGACGCAGGCTCATCCGCATAATAGCAGCTTTGTGCCGTGGTGGATGGGCGGTGAGTCTGTTCCACCTGCGTGGACACTGCGGATGCAGCCGTATTTTTCCAAGCTTGGCAACGGCGACGCGCTGACCGGAGCATGGCTCATCGCAATTCTGATCGTGACGGCAATCGTTTACAGCCGGTCCATTGGCGGTGAGTTCATCGGGGACGACCATGCAACAATCATCCAGAACCATTATATCTCCGGTTGGGACTTCCTATGGACGTCTCTGGTTAACGATCAGCACTGGTATGTCGGTCCGCTAAATCTTCCGCAGAGCGCCTACTATCGCCCGCTGACCAACGTTTGGAATGCAATCAACTTCCATTTGTTCGGCCTGCATCCCGCAGGGTGGCGCGCCACTCATATAGCGCTCCATCTTTTTCTGGTGTGGCTGGTCTTTCGAGTCGCGACGCTCTTGACGAACGATCGATGGACAGCGCTGGGGACGTGCGGGTTGTTCGCATTATTCCCGACTCAGGCGGATTCCGCAGTTTATGCGATCGGAGCACCGCTCAGTGCGGTGTTCCAGATGGGCGCATTCGCAGCCTATCTCCGGCAAATCCCAAATCCATCGCCCCAAGGCAATCGCTGGCGATCGTTTGGCGTGTCGCTTTGCCTGTTCGGCTGCGGACTATTGGCATATGAAACGGCGGCGGCATTTCCGGCGTTGATTGCGGCTCACGCTTTCATATTGCGGGCGGGTGAACCCGGTAAGCAAAAGATCGCAGGCTCAGGCCGAACGCGGATGGCACTTTCCGCGATGTGGCCGTATGCGCTCGAATTCATCGCCTACCTGATGCTGCGATCGTGGGTTTTGGGAGGAATGCTTAGTCCCGCATCGGAATCAAGTTTATCCGAAATCTCATTCATCGATAGGGTGCTAAATGCCGGCTTGCAGGTTCCGAGCTTCATCTCCGCACACATCAAGTTGCTATTGATGCCGTGGCGCGCCGCGCCGCAGCATCTCACGTTCAGCCCGGTGACCGGTATTGCGGCGCCAGGATTTTACCTTCCGGCGCTTGCGCTTGCCGCATTATTCGGCACGTCCGTCCTACTGATTTGGCGCCATCCTCATCGGTCGCTCTATCTGTTTTGTGGCGCCTGGTTTGTGATCGCGCTCCTCCCGGCGCTTCCTTCGAATGCGATCCACGATCGATATCTTTATCTTCCGTCATTCGGATTTTGCCTGATGATTGCCGATCTCGCGGTGGTATCCTCCAGACGTAGCGAAACGAGGTTGAAAGCCGTCAGGGTTGGAGTCGCGGTTGTGGCGGTTGTCTGCGCAATGCTGCTCTATTCCGTTCAGTATTTTTGGCATGATGATGCCGCGTGGCATGCACGCTATATGGAAGAATTTCCCAAACGGGCCCGTCTTCACTCATCCTTGCCACGGCAACCGGATGGATGGGGCGACATAGACCATTGACGCTACAACGACGGCATCCGACTGAAGCCAAGCGCTCAGGCCGTCCTCACAAATAGGTCGATGCGGCAGGGCGTACAATCCTCCTTTGATGCCGACTCGAGATGGATTAGGTTAGACACAGAGCCGAACCGCTAAAAATTAACGTGCAGCAGGAGAGGGGTATCCGCGATGGAAATCGGTTTCGTCGGACTGGGCAAGATGGGCATGAACATGGTCGAGCGGCTGCGCCGCGACAACCATCAGATCGTCGCGTTCGATCTCGACGCCGCCAAACTTAAGGAAGTCTCCGCACTGGGCGCGCGCGGCGTGGGCTCGCTGAAGGAATTGATTGCGGGGCTCAAGGCGCCGCGTGCGGTCTGGGTGATGGTTCCCGCGGGCGATCCGACCGAAAAAACGATTCAACAACTGGCCGAACTGCTTCAGCCCGGCGATACGATAATCGACGGCGGCAACACCAACTTTCACGACGATGTTCGGCGCGCGGCGGAATTGGACAAGAAAAAGCTGCATCACATCGATGCCGGCACCAGCGGCGGCGTCTGGGGTCTGAAAGTCGGCTACTGCCTGATGATCGGAGGAGAGGAGGATATTTTCCGGCGCTATGAGCCGATCTTCAAAACGCTGGCTCCGCCCGATGGCTACGGCTACATGGGCGGGCACGGCGCGGGCCATTACGTTAAGATGGTCCACAACGGCATCGAGTACGGCCTCATGCAGGCCTATGCCGAAGGGTTCGAGGTGATGCACAAGTCCGATTACAAGCTCGACCTTCCAAAAATCGCCAAGTTATGGGGCCAGGGCAGTGTGGTACGCTCATGGCTGCTGGAGCTGGCGGCCAGCGCGCTGGCCCGGGATCCGGGGCTCGACCAGATTAAGGGTTACGTGGTCGATTCCGGCGAGGGCCGATGGACCGTGCTGGATGCAATCGAGAAGGACGTAAACATGCCGATTATCACCATGTCTCTGTTCACGCGCTTCCGCTCGCGTGTTGACAAAGGCGCCGAGGGGACCTTTGGCGAAAAGCTGCTTGCCGCGCTGCGCAACGAGTTCGGCGGCCACGCGGTGGTCAAGAACTAACGGAGGCGATTGCCATGTCGTCGAGCGATACCCGTACGATCGACTTGGCCCATGGCGCCAAGGAACGCCATCACTACGACCCTTGTATCGTGGTGATATTCGGCGGTGCCGGGGACCTAAGCCATCGCAAGCTTCTCCCGGCGCTCTACAACCTGTCGCTTGACGGAGATCTGCCGGAACGGTTTGCGATCTTGGGCTTTTCAATGGAAGACCTGACCGACGACAGCTACCGTGCCTTCGCTCGCGACGGAATCGACAAATTCTCGCGCCGCCCTGTCAAAGAGGATCATTGGGCGAAATTCGCGCCGATGCTTCACTTCATCAAGGGTACGTTCACGCAGGCTTCCGATTACGCCGCGCTGCACAAGCGTATGGATGAAATTGATGCGAAGCTTGGCACCGGCGGCAACCGGGTCTTTTATTTCGCGATACCGCCCGCGTTTATCGATGACTGCTCGGCGGGATTGACCGCGGCAGGGCTGATTACGCCACCGGTTGCGGGCGGGCCGTTCACGCGCGTGGTGGTCGAAAAGCCAATCGGATCGGATTTGGCCAGCGCCACGGAGATCAACGGCCAGCTTGCGCGCCATTTTGCCGAAAGTCAGACCTTCCGCATCGATCATTACCTGGGCAAGGAGACCGTTGAAAACCTGATGGTTCTGCGGTTCGCCAACGCGATTTTCGAGCCGCTGTGGACTTCGCATTTCGTCGACCACGTGCAAATCACCGTGGCCGAGGCCGAAGGCGTCGGCACGCGCGCGGCGTATTACGATCATGCGGGAGCGATGCGCGACATGGTGCAGAGCCATCTCATCCAGACCCTGTGCATGATCGCGACCGAGCCGCCCAATACCACCGGCGCGGAGGCCGTTCGCGACGCCAAGCTCGACGTGTTGCGCGCGCTTAGGCCATTAAGCAGCGGCGACATCGAGAAATGGGTCGTGCGCGGACAGTACGGCGAAGGGCTGATCGGCGGCGTGCCGGCCCGCGCCTATCGCGACGAGGAGCATATCGCGCCGAATTCGACGACCGAGACGTTCGTGGCGCTGCGATGCTGGATCGACAACTGGCGGTGGGCGGGAGTGCCATTTTACCTGCGCACCGGAAAACGGCTTCCAAAGCGCGCCAGCGAGATTGCCATTTATTTCAAGTCGGTCCCGCGCATTCTCTATAACTCCAATCCGCGCTCGCCGCTGAATCCGAACATGCTGACCATCAGGATTCAGCCCAACGAAGGGCTGGAACTGCACATCATTTCGAAGGTGCCCGGCTCGCAGACCCGCCTGCAGGAGGTTAAGGTCGATTTTCATTACGCGACCTCTACGCCCGAGGCATACGAAACCCTGCTCAACGATGTAATCGTCGGCGATCAGACGCTGTTTATGCGGCGCGATACGGTTGAAGAGGCTTGGAAATTCGTGCAGCCGATCCTCGATCAATGGAATGAAGCGGCGGACGATCCGCCGATCTATGCCGCGGGTTCGTGGGGGCCACTGGAATCCGCGCTGATGATCGCCGCCGACGGACGCACTTGGCGCACGCTCTGATCGGAGCGGCGCTGCTTTCTGGGAGGAGAGCAGAATGGACGATCGTCAGGGAATCACACTTATCCGCCATATAATGGCGAAAAAGCCGGTCACGATGCCGACCGTCGAGTTGGCTCTTGTAATGGAACGCATTGCGATGATCGGCAAACGGATCTCGCGATGGCTCGCAGTATCGTCGCTTGGCGGCGCGCTCGGTTATACCGGCTCGAGCAACATTCAGGGCGAGAAGGTCAAGAAGCTCGATCAATGGGCCAACGATGTTTTCCTGCAGGAATGGGAGCGCGGCTACCTGGTGTGCAGCCTGATCTCCGAGGAAATGGAAGACCCGCATCATCTCGCCTCCAACTGCCGCGAATCAAACTACTGCCTGCTCTACGATCCGATTGACGGATCGTCGAATACCGACGTAAACGGCGCGCTCGGCACGATTTTCGCCGTCCGCCGCCGCGCTCCCGAGCATGGCCGCGGCGCTTCCGACATTCTCGCCGCGGGCAGTTCGCAACTGGTCGCGGGATACCTCGTCTATGGTCCCAGCACGCAACTCGTTTATACGGCCGGCGACGGCGTAGATATTTTCACGCTCGATCATTCGGTCGGCGAGTTCATCCTGTGGCGCGAGAACGTCAAGATGCCGCCGCATGGCACCGCCTATGCCGTGAATCAGGGCAACGCCGGCAAATGGCACGAGGGCGCACGCAAGTTCGTCTCGTACCTAACCAGCCGCAAGGACAAACGCACCAGTTATTCGCTGCGCTATTCAGGCGCGTTCGCATCGGATTTTCACCGCTGCCTGCTTGAGGGCGGTCTGTACATGTATCCGGGTGAGGTGACCGAGGGGGGCGCGCTCAAGGGCAAGCTACGCTTGCTGTACGAGGAAGCGCCCCTATCGATGGTGGCGGAGCAGGCTGGCGGCCGCGGCTCTACCGGCAAGGGAAGAATCCTCGATATCGTTCCGCAGAGCCTGCACGAACGCCATCCGATTTATATCGGCAGCGCCGAAGAGGTAAAATTAGCCCAGGAGTTCAAGGCCGAGGGCTGACACGGCAAAATCGATTATGGCCGGATGGATTCTGGCGGGAGACGTTGGCGGTACAAAAACCCACTTGGGATTGTACAAAGCCGGAACCGGGCCGCTGGAGCTGATCCGCGATCGAATCTATCCCACTTCTCAATTCAAAAGCCTGGAAGATGCGTGCACGCTCTTTTTCGAGGGCAAGCCTGAAGTCGATGCCGCATGCGTCGGCGTGCCGGGCCCGATAATCGACGGCAATGCTCATCCCACCAACGTTCCATGGACGATAACCTCCGAGGGGCTTGCCCAATCGCTCGGTGGCGTTCCGGTTCTCCTCCTCAACGATCTTTGCGCGATGGCCTATGGCGCGATCCATCTGAAACCGTCGGAAAGGACCACGCTGCATGAGGCAACCGATCCGCCCGAACACGGCAATATCGCCGTACTGGCCGCCGGCACCGGACTTGGCGAAGCCTCGCTGGTCTGGGAAGAAGGCGGTTACTATGCCGTCGCGTCGGAGGGTGGCCATTGCGATTTCGCACCGCGCGGCGAGGACCAAATCGAACTGCTGAAGTTCCTAGAGGCCGAATTCGGCCACGTCAGCTTCGAGCGCGTGCTGTCAGGACCGGGACTGGAAAATATCTATCGCTTTGTCCGCAAGGCGAGCCGCCTTCGCGAGCCTTCCTGGCTTACCGAGAAAATGAAGACTGAGGATCGCGCGGCGGCAATCAGCGCGGCGGCGCTCGCCGGTACGGATCCCGCCTGTGCCCACGCGCTCACGATGTTCTGCGAGATTTACGGCGCGGAGGCGGCGAACCTCGCACTCAAAGTGCTGGCGATGGGCGGCGTATATCTGGGCGGCGGCATAGCGCCGAAGATCCTGCCGATGCTCCAAGGCGGCGCCTTCATGAAGGGATTCATGGCCAAGGGGCGCCTGCAGGCGATTCTCTCGCGGATTGAAGTCCGTGTCGCGCTGGAGCCAGCCACTGCGCTTTTCGGCGCCGCCCACTGCGCCGCCAGCCTGCGGTAGACCACGCCTCTACCGCGTGCGGATGACGCCGATTTTCGGGCACATCGGCTCGATTGGACATTTCGAACACCAAGGCGAGGTCGGATGGCATAGTGTCTGGCCGAAGGCGACCAGCAGCCGGTTATATTCCAGCCAATGACGCCTTGGCAGGACGCGGCGCAAAGCCTCCTCTGTCTTGTCCGGATTCTTTGTCCGCACCAAACCCCATCGGTTGGAAATTCGATGCACGTGCGTATCGACGCAGATGCCGGGTCTGCCGTACGCCTGCGTTACGACCAGATTGGCGGTCTTGCGGCCCACACCCTTGAGCGTCAGAAGCGCATCGAGATCGTCCGGCACGCGCCCGCCGAATTTATCGATCAAGTCGCGGCAAATCCCGCGAATCACGCCTACTTTCGTCCGGTAGAATCCGACCGGGTAGATCAATTTCTCAAGCCGCTTCGGCCCCAGCGCCAGAATTTGTTCGGGAGTTTGTGCGTGTTCGAACAAGCGAAGTGTCGCGGGCGTCGTTGTCTCGTCCTTGGTGCGCAGGCTCAGGATGCAACTGATGAGCGTGCGGAAGGGATCGCGGGTCTGGACCGCTATGAAACTGACGATCGGCGCGTTCCACTTCGGCGCCTCGCGCCGTAGCGCACGCAGCGCATCGCCCACGGTACGTGGGTTCAGTGGAGGACGGCCGGCGGCGCTGGGATGCCGCCGCAGGGGTTTTCCGGCGGCTGCCATCCAGCCGATCTATCACGCCGCCGTCCGCAGCCAAACTGTGCCGTCAATTGACGAATCGGCCGGTTGATAATAGTTTTCCGCAAGCTGGGAAGCCTGATGCGCCACATCCCGGCATATTCAAGCTGATGAGCGATAGCGTTTCGATTAAACCGGCCCTCTGCCGCATCGGCTTGGGGACGCTGCTGTTCATCGCGCCCAGCTTCGCATATGCAGCCAACGGTGACAGCGTCGGCCCGCTGGTCCAGCCGCAGGTTTCACGCAAGGCACCCCCGCCAAAGCCAATCGATTGGGACCGCGTGACGCAGGAGGCAACCGCGCTGCTCGCGAAATACATTCAAATCGACACCACCAATCCGCCCGGCAACGAAATGCCGGCGGCGCGAATGCTCAAGGAAAAATTCCTTGAAGACGGAATCCCCGCCACGACCTGGGAGCCGGCGCCCGGCCGCGGAATCGTGGCGGCGCGGCTGCGCGGAATCGGCATGCATACGAAGTCGATCATCCTACTCAGCCACATGGACGTGGTGCCCGCCGATGCCGCTCAATGGGACGAACCGCCCTTCTCGGGCCGCATCAAGGACGGCAAAATTTGGGGCCGCGGCGCAATCGACGACAAAGGCCCCGGCGTGATCGAACTGATGGCGATGCTCGCGATCAAGCGGGCCGGCATCCTGCTCGACAACGACGTCCTGTTCGTCGCCACGGGCGATGAAGAGGAAGGCGGCAAATATGGCGCCGGATGGTTCGTCGATCACGAAGGCCCGATTTTTTCCGACGCCGGATTTCTGCTCAATGAGGGTGGCGGAATCAGCCAGCAGCCCGAGGGACGCAAGGCATATTTCGTATCGGTTACGGAAAAGACACCGCTGTGGATCAAGCTGACCGCAACCGGCCCCACCGGTCATGCGTCGGACCCACCCGCCGACACCGCCGTAACCCGCCTGGTGCGCGCGTTGGGTAAACTGGTCACCTACCAGCCACCCGTGCATGTCATCCCGCCGGTGCAGGACTATTATCGCGCGATGGGGGAAATCAATCATGGTCCCAAGGAATTTCTTAACCTCAGGTCCGCGCTCAAGAATCCCGACTACCAGAAACAGTTTCTCTCCGATCCGAATCGCAATGCGCACGTCCGCGATACAATCACGCCAACGGTGATTTCCGCCGGAGAGAAGACCAACGTGATTTCCGAGACGGCCTATGCCGAGATCGATTGCCGCCTGCTGCCGGGCACCGACGCGAAGAATTTTCTCGCCGGGATTCGCAAGATCATCGGCGACGATTCGATTCAGGTCGACGTCCTGCTCAATTTCCCGCCGATCTCCTCGCCGTCTCATTCCGCCCTGATGACCGCGATTCAAACGCTAGCGCATCGCCGCGACAAGTCACAAGCAGTCCCGGGGATGATCGTCGGCTTCACCGACAGCCATTATTTCCGTCAAAAGAAGATCGTTTCGTACGGCTTTATCCCGATCGAACTTACGCCTGCCGAATCGCACACCGTCCATGGCGTCAATGAGCGAATCGGCGTCGCCGAACTGGGCGACGGAATCGCGCGGATGGTCGATCTGCTGCGCATCTTCGGGGGCGGCAAATGACGGAGACTGTGCGATGATTCGGGCCGGCGCGGGGTACTCCAACGCGCGAAATCCGCGCACCGCAGCCGCGGAGGCCTCCACCGCCGCGCTGAAGCAGGCGGGGCTAAGCCGCGCCGACGGTGCTTTCTGCTTCGCGACGCCCGCCTACGGCGGCGCCTATCCGATGATTTTGCGCGAGGTCACTGCGCGGACGCATACCTTGGAGGCGGTAGGATGCTCCGGCACGGGCGTTATCGCGGGCGAGACCGAGACCGAATCCGGTCATGGTCTTGCGGTGCTGGTATTCGGCGGCGAGGAGATCGACGCACGCAGGTTTTTCGTCCCGTCGCTGCGCGGACGCGCCAAGGATGTCGCCAAGGAAATCGCCACGGCGGTGCGCCCGGGCTTGGGAGCATCGAACCTGCTGTTTCTGTTCGCCGATACCTATCGCATCGAGGCTGAACCGACGCTCGAAGCGCTAAAGAGCCAGCTGCCCGAGGTTCCGATCGCCGGTGGCGGCGCCAGCGAGGATGGGTCGCTGGGGGAGACCTATGTCTTCTGCGGCGATGTCGCCAGCTCGGATGCGGTATCGGGGATGCTCATTTCGGGCGATTTTGGTCTGACTCTCGCCAGTTCGATCGCATGCGCTCCGCTTGGTCCCGCCCATCGGATAACCGCTGCGCGCGGCAACGTCATCACGGAACTCGGCGGGCGGCCGGCATACCAGGTCTTTGCCGAGGCCGCGGGGCCGCTTGCCGCCGACATGCGCCGCGCGCTCACTTACGTATTTGTCGGCATCCCGCTCACGCCCGGCGCAGAACGCTTGGAACGCGGCAAGTACATCGTCCGGAACATCTCCGGCGTCAGCGAAGAGCACGGCGCGCTGGCGGTCGCGGCGCAACCCAAAGTCGGCGATACAATCGGCTTCCTCCTGCGCGATGCCGAGCGTGCTCGCAGCGACCTGAAATCGACGCTGGAGGATATTGCGGGCAGCCTCGAATCACCGCCCGCCTTTGGCCTCTACTTCGACTGCATTTCGCGCGGTGCCGGCCTTTACAACATCCCCGGCCACGATTCGGCATACATTCGGCGCTATCTCGGGCCGGTGCCGATGGCGGGATTTTTCACCGGATTTGAAATCGGACCGCTGGGCGGAGCGTCATCACTGTTGCAATACACAGGCGTGCTCGCGATAGTCTCGAACCGAAAATCGTAGATGCGGCGCACTTGCACGGCGGAAAGAGTTAATGGTAGCTCAAGGGGATACAATCTCGCGGCCTAACAGCTGATAGGCACGGAGGATAAGCGACGTGGATTTCGGATTTTCAGAAGAACAGGAAATGTTGCGCGATGCGGCCAAGCGGTTTCTGGCCGACAATTGCTCCACCAAATTCATCCGCCAGATGATGGCGGATGGCTCCGCTCACGACAAAGCATTCTGGAAGAAGCTGGTTGAACTGGGCTGGCCCGGCTTGCTCATCCCGGAGAATTACGGCGGACAAGGCGGCAGCTTCCTGGATATGACCGTCGTTGTTGAAGAGGCGGGCAAGGCGCTGGTACCGGGTCCATTCTTCACAACCGCGCTGCTCGGCGCACCGCTGGTGGCCGAGGGCGGCTCCGACGACCTTAAGAAGCGAATCCTTCCGCAGATGGCGAAGGGCGAGTATATCGGCACAGTTGCAATTGCGGAGGCTGCCGGCCGTTTCGACGCCGAAGGAATCCAGATCAAAGCAGTCAAAAGCGGCTCTGATTACGTCATCACCGGCGAAAAATTTTTCGTCCCCGATGCGCACGTGGCCAACGGTATCGCCACCGCGGTCCGCACCGGCGCGAGCGGCGAAAAAGGAATCACAATTCTTGGCGTGCCCACCGACGCCAAGGGACTTACCATCACGCAGCTAAAGACCGTCGATATGACGCGGCGCCTCTGTCACGTGAAATACGATGGCGTGAAGGTTCCCGCCGCGGCGCTGATTGGAAAAGAGGGCGATGCATGGCCGCTCCTGCGCCGAACCATGGATATCGCCACTGCGGCGCTCGCGACCGAATTGGTCGGCACGGCGCAGAAGGCACTGGACATGTCGATCGAATACGCCAAGACCCGCGTCCAGTTCGGCAAGCCAATCGGCTCGTTCCAAGCCGTGAAGCACAAGTGCGTCGATATGATGGTCGCGGTCGAGAACGCCCGTTCGCTGGCCTATTATGCGGCTTGGACGGTAGATACCCGCAATGCCGAGGCGGCGACCGCCGTTCCGATGGCCAAGGCGTACGCCTCCGATATGGCGAAGAACGTGACCTCGGATGCGATCCAAGTGCATGGCGGAATCGGCTTCACCTGGGAGCACGACATGCATCTGTTCCATCGCCGTGCGCTGGCGGGCGAGGCCAACTTCGGCAGCGCGCCGTCGCATCGCGAAACGGTCGCGCGCTCGCTGCTGGGCTGATAACGGCTGCTGTAATATATCGAATGCGCTTGAATCAGCGGCGGCCGTAGTCGTCGTCGCGGCGTTCGATATCGTCCTCGCCGAAGTAATCTCCGGTTTGCACTTCGACGAAGATCAAATCCTGCTTGCCGGGATTCATCACGCGATGCCATGCCGTGCGTGGAATGTCGACCGAGCCGCCTGCGCTTAGCTTTATCTCTTCGTCGTTGCGCGTCACGACCGCCGTCCCCTCGACGACGTACCAGTGCTCGGCCCGGCGCTTGTGGCGTTGAAGCGAAAGCCGATGCCCCGGCCGCACCAGCAATTGCTTGACCTTATAGCCGTCACCCTCGTCGAGGATGCGGTAGTAGCCCCATGGCCGGTCGTCTCTTGCAGTTTCTTTGTGTCCACTCATCGCCGAGATCGCCTCCCCACACGCATTGCGATGGTTAAGGGGACAGTGTGATGCAGGGTGCTCACCCTCGTCAACTGGGTCGCCGACAGTTGGCGGGCATACTTTGATTGATAGATCCAAAGGAAATCAAACCGAGTTTCCAGTGCACTGTGGCTACCTGCGCCGGAAAATTCGGTTCAGCGGGTGGCGATCGCCTCTGCCGGATCGTTCATTTGCCCTGCGACTTGGCTTTGGCTACCGTGTTTGGATGGCTTGGCGTTTACGCAACTCCGTTGATCGGCAGTAAATCGGCCTTACGATTACAACCATGCTGGAGCACTTGAAATCAAACAACCAGGCTTGGGCGGCGCGTATGGTGGCTGCGGACCGCGATTTCTTCAAGCGGCTCGAGCGCCAGCAGGCGCCCGAATATCTGTGGATCGGATGCTCCGACAGCCGTGTGCCGGCCAACGAGATTGTAGGGCTGGCGCCGGGCGAACTGTTTGTCCATCGAAATGTCGCCAACCTCGCGCCGCCGCAGGATGCCAACTACCTGTCCGTGCTGCAGTTCGCCGTGGACGTGTTGCGAGTCAAGCACATTATCGTGGTGGGGCATTATGGCTGTGGCGGTATCGCGGCAGCGGTGGACGGCAAACGCCGCGGCCTCGTGGATCACTGGTTACATCCGATCCGCGAGCTGTTTCATCAGCACCGCAACGAGCTCGAATCCATCGCGGATGAACACTCTCGCCTTGACCGTTTGTGTGAACTCAACGTCAAACGACAGGTGAGTAACGTTGCCTCTGACGTATTCGTGAGAGAAGCGTGGTCACGCCTTCAAGAACTCTACGTCCACGGTTGGGTCTATTCGCTGTCGAATGGCTTGGTTACCGACCTCGAGGTATCAGTCAGCCGACCCGATGGGATTTAGAGGAATCGCTTTTATCAGTCTTCGATTCCAGATGCTGCACAAAATTGATGGCGTTTGGCTCGGATTTGGAGTTTTCGGCCTGGCGAAAATAAATCGTTCAGGTATAAAGACCCATACCTCGCTGAGAGCAACGGCTTTGATAGTCTGCACGCTGGCTGCTCTGGCCGTCCCCGACGCGTACGCGGGTCCCGCGAATCGGAATGCCGCCACGCAATCAAATTCCCCCATTAACCTCGATGGCTTTGGCACACCGCTGCCCGCAATTGCAAAGAGCGGACCCGATTTCGCGGCCTTTGCTGGCGGCCAGCTCAACTTCAAGCAGACTGTGACCGTGCCTGAACTGGGACCGCTGTTCAACGGTACCAGTTGCGCCGGATGCCATTCGCAGCCGGCGATAGGCGGCAGCAGCCTGCTTATCAATGAGATCAGGGTGCGTAACGACCCCGATTCCAGTTCAGTGAAGATCTTTGCCGTGGATAACATGCTACGCAGTGGTCCGCAGTTGCAGGACACCATGCAGATCTTCAGATCCGGAATACCGGCTGAGCCGCTCGGATGCCAGATAACGGCATCAGGATGCCAACTATCAGCCTGCCAGCAGGAGGAAATCTCGCGTACCAGCTTCAATACCGACTTGCCGACCTGCGATCCAACCAGCGCGAATTTTGGAAACGGCGAGAATTGTGTCTCAGGACGTACCGCTCTTCCGCTATTTGGCGGCGGTTTGGTGGAAGCGGTTGCGGACGATACGTTAATCCAACTGGCGCAGAGCGAGCCGCCCTCTGTTCAAGGCGTAGTCAAGATGGTCACCGAGAACTTCCTGCAGGCGCCTCACGCCGGACGATTCGGATGGAAAGACGACCACGCGTTTTTGCGCGGTTTTGCCGGTGACGCCTACCTGAACGAAATGGGAATTTCCAACCCGGACAATCCGGCCAATACCAGCAACTGTGCCGTTGGTGTCACTCAATTTGGCATCACGCTCGAAAACAGCAGTCTTGAGGATCGGCCGGGGGCCGACGGACGCGCCGACATCGACCGGTTCGCCGATTTCATGCGCGCACTCGCTGAACCACCGACGATTCCACAAGGTTCGTCCGCTTCGAGGGGCATGGCGCTGTTTTCACAATTGAATTGTACCGGATGCCACGCTCCGACCCTGCGCACCTCTCCGAACCCGGCCTCGTTTGTCCCGCCATCGACGGGCGGAACTCCCATCAGCTCGGCAGTCAACAAGGCCCTGGCAAAGCGCACGTTTCATCCCTATAGCGATTTTCTGCTGCATGACATGGGCTCGCTCGGGGACGGGATCACATCTGGAAGTGCCGGACCGACCATGATGCGGACGCCGCCGTTGTGGGGCATCCGCGCCAAATCCGTATTTCTGCACGATGGCCGAGCCACCGATATCCCCACGGCAATTTCGCTGCACGACGGCCAGGGAAAGGCGGCGGCGCAGGCATTTCGAGCGCTTTCAGCGTCGCAGCAAGCGGACTTGGTGAATTTCCTCGACTCGCTCTAGGATGCGGTGCGCGGAAACTGCGTGTAGGGAACCCGTCAATCGTGTTCGTGGCTGCCGAATTTTGGCACTAGTCGGCATGCTAATGGCGGTGACGCCGGTGAAAAAACTGAACGATATCGAGTGGATCTAATGGTTGCGGGGGAAGGATTTGAACCTTCGACCTCCGGGTTATGAGCCCGGCGAGCTACCAGACTGCTCCACCCCGCGCGTGGATACTATCCAGCGCTTGGATGAGCGGTCAATACGAACGATGACTTTTCGGCCAGCCGGCGCGAGAGAGATCGTGCGTCAGCCGGCGAGAATCCGAATGTTGCAGTCGCGATGCTTTTTTCCGAACTCGATTACTTCCAGCTCGATTGCGCTGCCGCCGGGCTTCTCGTTAGCCAGCATCAGTTGCTTTGCGGCGGCCGGATCGATGCCGTCGGCCTCAACGTCGAGGTTGTGATCGTCACAGATGATGAATGCCATCCTGAAAGGCTCCTTGCGGCAACCAACTTAGCCCAAGCCGGATCGTATGTCAGCAGCAGCGGGAACCGGCTGGTTACGCCAGCAGGACCGCGACGATGCCGGTAAGGAAAATTCCGTCGAATGTCCCCGCCCCGCCAATCGATGCGACCGGCGCACCCAAGTCGCGCAGCTTGCTAAGGTTGAGCAGGTCCGCGCCGATTAGCGTGCCCATCACGCCGCTCACGAATGCGATCGCATCGCGATGATGCCCCGGTCCGACCAGCAGGCACGCGACCAATGCGGCCGCGACAGGCGGGATGAACATCGGCGTCCCGATTCCCATTCCACCCACCGGACGGGCAAACCGATGGACGATTAGCGTGACAATCGCGACCCCGATCAGCGCCGGCGTGATGATTTCCGGGAAGTGAATCAGCACCCAGCCTGAAATCAGAACCGGCACGATTGCGCCGCCCACGTTGACAGCCAGGATCGTCGAATCGTCGGCATAATGGACGGGCACGCGGTAGCGGACGCCAAAACTATTCACGACCGCCGAGGGGTGCATCGCACCGCCCTCGACTCGTGCGATCGGAATATTGATGTAGCTGCCGATCAGCGCGGCCAGCAGGGCCATAAACGCCAACTGGGGCGGTAATCCTATCGTCTGAAACGCGTAATTGATGACATTGATTTCGACCAGAATGAAGAAGAACGCGAGAATCAGGAAGAAAACGATCGCATAAAAGAATAAAAACGGCGCGAAAAACACCCGGCGATGATATCAGGCGCTCCACGCACATGGTATCCGCCGGCATGCGAACGTCTTGTTCCGGCTGGCGCATCGTCTAAGATCGTCCATCAGCCATGAATCCCAAAGAACGCGCAGAGTTGTTGAGCATCCTCGCCCGCGAATCTTACGTCGCAGGCGAGGTAACATTGGCGTCGGGAAAAAAATCCGACTACTACCTCGATTGCCGCCGCGCGATCTTTCTCCCCCGCGCCGCGTACCTGGCCGGCGAGCTGATGTATGAATTGGCCGCCGAAGCGGGTGTGCGGCAGGTTGGCGGAATGGCGGTTGCGGCGGTTCCGGTAATCGACGCGATAATCGGCGCCGCCTACCGCCATAATGCGGACCTTCGCGGCTTCTTCGTTCGTAAGGAAACCAAGCAGCACGGCCTGCAGCAGTTGATCGAGGGAGCGTTCCGGCCCGGACTTGCGACAGCGGTTATAGACGATGCCGTCACGACTGGCGGGTCGAGCGTCACCGCCGTCGCCGCCATGCGTGCCGCCAATGCGAACGTGACCACCGCAATCGCACTCGTCGACCGGGGTGAAGGCGGCGCCGAAGCGTTCGCCAAGGCGGGCCTGAAATTCAAATCGGTGTTCACCGCCGCGGAGATCGTCGCCGAGCACGCGCACCAATCGGCGCAGCGATGATGAACATACCGTGAGTGCGCGGAACATCATTCCGTCGATCGATGCCGCCACCGGCATCACCGCAATCTTCGGCGATCCGGTGGAGCATTCGATGTCGCCCGCGATGCACAATGCGGCATACGCAGCGCTCAAGATGAATCGCGCGTACCTGGCCTTTCGCGTGCGGCCGGAGAATCTGGCGGCAGCGCTCGATGCGATCCCTGCGCTGGGAATCATCGGCGTCAACCTGACAGTTCCACACAAAGAAAATGCCGCACGCCGAATCAAAAACTTGAGCGCGGAAGCTCGGTTGCTGGGTGCGGTCAATTGCGTCGCCAATCGGCGCGAAACGCTGCTCGGCGACAACACCGACGCGCGCGGATTGGAAATCGATCTGCGCGAAAATCACGCTGCGATTGCGGGCGGTATCGCGATCGTAATCGGCGCGGGCGGCGCGGCCGCAGCAGCAGTGCTGGCATGTATCCGCATGCGTGCGGCGCATATCATCATCGCAAACCGCACCATCTCGCGCGCCCGAGCACTGGTGCGCCGGATGACGCCACAAGCCGGCAGGACGAGCCTCGAGGCCCGTGGCTTGGAGGCCGCTGCCGACCGCATGCTCGTGGCGAATGCCCGCGCGATCATCAACGCGTCGGCGATGGGTCTTGCAACCCGGCGATTCGCGCCGGTCGCATACGATGCATCCCCGGCGGATTGCCTGTTTTACGATCTAATTTACTCCGCCAAACCAACCGCTTTTCTCGCACCAGCGATGCGCAGCCGACGGCGCGCTATCGACGGCGCCGGAATGCTCGCGAATCAGGGCGAGCTGGCCTTCAAGCTGTTCAATGGCGTGGCGCCGCCGCGCGGCGTAATGCGCGCCGCATTGATGAACCGCTTGAGCAGAATTTGACGAAACCTGAAACGTGCGGCCTAGCCGAACATTTCTTTGAGCTTGTCGACGAAACCCTTGGAGAGCGGATGGCTGATCGCCTTGCCATCAAGCTGCGCGAATTCCTCGAGCAGTTCGCGCTGGCGCGGAGTCAGATTGCGCGGCGTTTCGACGATGACCCGAACCAATTGATCGCCGCGGCCGTAGCCGTGCAGATCGGCGATTCCGCGCCCCTTAAGTCGCAGGATCTTGCCGGCCTGTGTCCCGGCCGGGATTTTCAGCTTGACCTTGCCGTCGAGTGTGGGCACGTCCATTTCGGTGCCGAGCGCCGCCTGCGGGAAGCTGATCGGCGCTTCAATGATGATGTCGTTGTCCTGGCGCACGAACAGTTCGTGCTCCTTCACGTGAATCACGACGTATAGATCGCCCTGCGGACCGCCGGCGTATCCAGCCTCACCCTCGCCTCGCAGCTTAAGCCGCGAGCCGTTGTCGACTCCGGGCGGAATTTTAACCGCGAGCGAACCGGCCCGGCGGATGCGTCCCTGACCCTGGCACTTCGGGCACGGGTCGGCGATGATCGTGCCCTCGCCACGGCATTGGCCGCAGGTCGTGGAAATCGAAAAGAATCCCTGCTGGGTGCGCACTTGGCCGGCACCCCGGCAATTGGGGCAGGTGCGGGCGCCGCTCTGGCCGCCGCGCGCGCGGGTGCCATTACAGGCCTCGCACTGCGCCAGGCGCTGGAACTTGATCACCTTCTCGATGCCGCGGGCCGCCTCTTCGAATTCGATTTCCAGGTCATAGCGCAAATCGTCGCCGCGCCGGGTGCGCGAACGGGAGCGTCCGCGCCCGGACCCGAAGAAATCGCCGAAGATATCCGAGAAGACTTCCTCGAAGCCTTGAGTAAAGTCGAAGCCTCCGAACCCGCCCGGCCCCTGCGCATTCTGAAAGGCGGCATGGCCGAAACGATCGTACTGCGCGCGCCGCTCCGGATCGGAGAGAACCTGATAGGCCTCGTTAATTTCCTTGAAACGCTCTTCGGCCTCGTGGTTGCCGGGATTGCGGTCAGGGTGAAACTGAATCGCGAGGCGGCGATAGGCCTTTTTCAGTTCGTCGTCGCCGGCACCGCGGGCGACGCCAAGAATTTCGTAATAGTCGCGCTTATGTGATGACGGCGGCATTGCAGGAAAGATTCTAATCCATGACGCGCCGCGACGCCATTATTTGGTGCCGCCGGCGCTGCGGCTGGTCTTGTCGGCAATCGCCTCGATGAGCCGGCCTTCCAGATCGGCCAGTTCGTCCGCGGCGCGCTTGATCTCCACGACGTCCATCGAAGCAAGCTTCATCTTCGCCCGGGCGATTGCATCTTCGTATTCCTTGCGCAGCGCCGCATCGCCGAGCATGGCGCCGCCTTCACGGAGCGTTTTGTCGGCGGTGTAACAAAGATTGTGGAGATGATGGCGCGATTCGGCCAGATGTCGCTTGGAGTGATCTTCGATTGCCCGCGCGGCGGTCTCGCGCTCCAGCTTTTGGATTTTCTCTTCACTGAGCCCCGACGAACCGCTGATCCGAATCGACTGCGCCTTGTTGGTGGCAAGGTCCTTGGCGCGCACGTTCAGGATTCCGTTGGCATCGATATCGAAAGTGACTTCGATCTGCGGCTTGCCGCGCGGCGCGGGGGCTATCTCCGTCAATTCAAATTGCCCAAGCAGCTTATTGCGCAGCGCCATCCGCTGCTCGCCCTGAAAGATGCGGACGGTTACCGACGTCTGATTGTCCTGTGCGGTCGAGAAGATGTCGGTGACCAGCGTCGGGATCGTGGTGTTTTTCTCGATTAACTTGATGAAGACGCCGTTTAGGTTTTCAACTCCCAGCGACATCGGCGTTACGTCGAGGAGCAGGACATCCTTGACGTCGCCCTTCATCACCGCGGCCTGGATTGCCGCGCCCACCGCGACCACCTCATCGGGGTTGACGCTCTTGTTGCCTTCCTTGCCGAAAATCTTGCGGACGCGCTCCTGCACCGCCGGCATCCGGGTCATCCCGCCGACCAGCACGATCTCGTCGATATCGCCGGCGCTGAGTCCCGCGTCGCGCAGCGCGGTCATGCTGGGGCCTTCGAGCCGGCCCAGCAAATCGGAACACAACGCTTCGAGCTTCGCACGCAACAACTTGACGCTCAGATGCTTGGGCCCGGTCTGATCGGCCGTGATGTAGGGAAGGTTGATGTCCGTTTCCAAAAGCGTGGACAACTCGCACTTGGCCTTCTCCGCGGCTTCCTTGAGCCGCTGGAGCGCGATGCGATCCTTCAGCAGATCGACGCTATGGGTCTTGCGAAAATCCTCGGCCAGAAAATCGATTACGCGCTGATCGAAATCCTCGCCGCCCAAAAACGTGTCGCCGTTGGTGGCCTTGACCTCGAAGACACCTTCGCTCAAATCGAGGATTGAAATATCGAACGTGCCGCCGCCCAAGTCGAACACCGCGATCTTTTGCGCTTTCTTCTTGTCCAGCCCGTAGGCCAGCGACGCCGCCGTTGGTTCATTGATGATTCGCAGGACGTTCAATCCTGCGATCCGGCCGGCGTCCTTGGTCGCCTGGCGCTGGCCGTCATTGAAATACGCAGGAACCGTGATGACCGCCTCGGTCACCGGTTCGCCCAGGTAATCCTCCGCGGTCTGCTTCATCTTTTGAAGGATGACCGAAGCGATCTCCGGCGGACTGAATTTTTTGCCGCGGATTTCAACCCATGCGGCCCCGTCGTCGTACTTGATGACCTGATATGGCAGCCCTTTCATCGCCTTTTGGACTTCCGCTTCGCCGTAGCGGCGGCCCATCAGGCGCTTGATTGCCGAGATTGTGTTGATCGGGTTCGTGATCGCTTGGCGGCGCGCAATCTGGCCCACCAGCCGCTCATCGGTCTCGGTGAATGCAACGACCGACGGAGTTGTGCGGTTGCCCTCGGAATTGACGATCACAGCCGGGTCGCGGCCCTCCATGATCGCGACGCAACTGTTTGTCGTGCCAAGATCGATACCTATTACTTTCGGCACTTTTTCACAGATTCTCTAAGATTAATTATAGATACCCGCGCACTATCTCGCATCAACGTCAACCAACGATTCTCGCCGCGATCCTTATACGAATATAACCATCGCCGCGAAAACCGTCACCGCATTGGCGCCGGGTGCCAACTCAAAGTCGCCGTCCGTCATCGCGGACGGCGGTCGATCATCCACTAGCGCGGAGGCATCGCAGACTTGAGCATACTTGCAAGTTTCGAGGTCGGGTCCAGCATGACGGCAATCGCGCCCGAGATTACGGCGATTCCGAACATCGATGCGTACGTCATTCTGGCTATGCTCAGCGTGTGGTCGTTAGCCATGAATTCTGCAGCCAGCAAAATTACTACTGCAACGGCGCCCAGCGCGATGGCCGAAATTTCCAGCGGCCGGGCCACTTTCTGCTTGCGCGCCGCAATCGCATCAGCGACTTGCTGCCGCGCCGTATGGTGATGCAGCTTTTCCATCGCCGCAGTGCGCAGCGCTTCATTGCGCGAGGCGATGCGTTCCGCTTGGTCTCTCTCGACGCGCTGGATCTCAGCTTGGCGCGCGGCCTGGCGGCTTGCTTCCCCTTGCTCAGCAAGGCGATTCGCATGCTCATGGACAGCTTGGCGCGCCCGCTCCGCACTTAAAACATCGTAGTCGTTTCGCTTGGCGCTATCGCCAAGGACCTGATAGGCCTCGTTAACCGCTCTGAAAATCAGTTCGGCTTCCTGATTGCCGCGATTGAGGTCGGGATGATATTCGCGCGCGAGTTTGCGGAACGCGTTCTTTATTTCGAGATCGGACGCGGAGCGTTCAAGCCCTAAAGTCTTGTAATACGCGAAGGGCTCATTCTGGCCGGGTCTCATTTACCGGAAAATCCCCCATTCCTCTCGCAATTTGCAGTCTCTTATAGGCAAAGCAGCGTACACTTCGCAAGCTCTTAGAGCGGTTTTGACTCACAAATAGATTACATCCAGTAGCTAATTAAGCCAAACCGTGCGGGATTCGATCGACGCCTTCTCTCATTGTAAAAGACGAACGGGCGGCGAGACGATTCATCGTCCCGCCGCCCGTTGCCTATCAAACCGTTAATCGTTCTTTACTTCTTTGTAATCGGCATCGACGACGTCTTCCTTGGCGCCGCCTTTACCAGCATTCGCACCATCGCCCGAGGGTCTCGCACCGGATGCGCCACCGCCGTCCTGAGGACCGCCAGCGCCCGGACCGGCGCTCGCACGCGTCTTCGCGTACATCGCTTCGGCAAGTTTATGAGATGCGGTAGACAGGGTCTCGGCCGCGCGATTCATTTCGGCTGCATCCTTGGACTCGAGCTTCGTCCTGGCCTCGCCAAGCGCCGCCTCGACCTGCTTGCGCGATTCCTCATCGAGTGCCGCGCCATGATCTTTGAGCGTCTTCTCGGTTTGATAAACCAGATTGTCGAGCTTGTTGCGAGCCTCGGCCTGCTGGCGGCGGGAATGGTCGTCCGCCGCATGCGATTCGGCCTCGCGCACCATCTTCTTGATTTCTTCCTCGCTCAAGCCCGAGGATGCGGTGATCCGAATCGACTGCTCCTTGTTCGTGCCAAGGTCCTTGGCATGAACGTTCACGATACCGTTGGCGTCGATATCGAACGTCACCTCAACCTGCGGCATCCCGCGCGGCGCCGGCGGAATTCCAACCAAGTCGAATTGCCCCAGCACCTTGTTGTCGGTCGCCATCTCGCGCTCGCCCTGGAATACGCGAATCGTCACCGCTGTTTGATTGTCCTGCGCAGTGGAAAATACCTGGCTCTTGCGCGTTGGGATGGTCGTGTTCTTCTCGATAAGCTTGGTAAATACGCCGCCCAGCGTCTCGATACCCAGCGACAGCGGCGTCACGTCCAACAGGAGAACGTCCTTGACCTCGCCCTTGAGCACGCCCGCCTGAATCGCGGCGCCCACCGCCACGACCTCATCGGGATTGACGCCCTTGTGGCCTTCCTTGCCGAACAGGCGCTTCACGCGCTCCTGTACCGACGGCATCCGGGTCATTCCGCCGACCAGCACGATCTCGTCAATGTCGCCGGCCTTAAGGCCCGCATCGCGCAATGCCGTCACGCACGGAGCCTCGAGCCGATCGAGCAGATCGGAGCAAAGCGCTTCGAGCTTGGCGCGGGTCAGCTTGATGTTCAGGTGCTTGGGTCCGGACTGATCCGCCGTGATGAACGGCAGGTTGATGTCGGTTTCCATCACCGTGGACAGTTCGCACTTGGCCTTTTCGGCCGCCTCTTTCAGCCGCTGCAAAGCCATCCGATCGTTGCGCAGATCCAAGCCCTGGTCCTTCTTGAACTCATCGGCCAGATAATCGATCACACGCTGATCGAAATCTTCGCCGCCCAGGAAGGTGTCGCCGTTGGTCGCCTTGACCTCGAAGACGCCTTCGCCCAGTTCGAGGATTGAAATATCGAACGTGCCGCCGCCCAAATCGAAGACCGCGATCTTCTCGTCCTTTTTCTTGTCCAGTCCGTAGGCCAGCGATGCCGCCGTCGGCTCATTGATGATTCGCAGGACGTTCAGTCCTGCGATCCGGCCGGCGTCCTTGGTCGCCTGGCGCTGGCTGTCGTTGAAATAAGCGGGAACGGTGATGACCGCCTCAGTGACTTTCTCACCCAGATAATCTTCGGCGGTCTGTTTCATCTTTTGCAGGATGAATGCGGAAATCTCCGGCGGGCTGTATTTCTTTCCCCGGATTTCAACGTACGCGGCGCCGTCCTCGTTCTTAACGACTTTATACGGCAATACCTTAAGCGCCTTTTGCACCTCTGCGTCTTCGAACCGCCGGCCCATCAGCCGCTTGATCGCAAAAACGGTGTTGGTCGGATTGGTAATCGCCTGGCGCCTTGCTATTTGTCCCGCCAGCCGTTCGCCGGACTCCGTAAATGCCACCACAGAGGGCGTCGTCCGGCTGCCCTCGGAGTTCGCGATCACGACCGGATCGCCACCCTCCATGATCGCGACGCAGCTGTTCGTCGTGCCCAAGTCGATGCCGATAACTTTTGCCATTTCCTTAAAGAACCTCTGAAGATTTAGATAATCACGATTTAGTAATTTTCAACTTCGCCGGCGCCGCCACTTTCGCTTTCGCTTCGCCCATTCGGGCTGCTCGTTGATTCCTTGGCGACGCTTACCCGTGCCGGTCGCAACGTCCGGTCGCCGATCAGGTATCCGCGATGGAATTCCGCCACGATGGTGTTGGGCGGATGCTGGTCGGATGCGACGTGATCGACCGCCTCATGCCGCTTTGGGTCGAACTGCTGGCCAACCGAGGCAACCGGCGTGACCCCGTTGGCGCGCAGGTAGTCCATCAGCGATCGCAGGACCATCTCCACGCCTTGGACAATCGACCCGGCCTCGGCGCCTTTGCGAGCGGCTTCAACCGCGCGTTCGAGGTTGTCGACGATCGGTAGAAGATCGTGAAGGAGCGCCTCGCGCTGGAGGCGGACCGACTCCTCGCTCTGTTGGCGCACGCGTCTGCGGATATTCTCGGTCTCAGCCAGCGTGCGAAGGTACTTATCCTTCAACTCCGCAATTTCCCGGTCCTTGCCGGCGATCTGTTCCTTGAACGAATTGCCTTCCGCCGCGCCCGCGCCATCGGGACTGGGCTGCGCGCCGCAATCCGAGGATGCTTCCGCGCCGGGGATTCCGGCTGAACCGTCGGCAGAATGTTCACTTTCGGGATGCTTATGCCGCTTGCTCATTTTATAAAACCGCACTTATCGCAATATAAGCACGATTTTGCCTTTCGCAAGCGAAAAGCGGGCCTTTTGTCAGCCTGATTTGGAGCTTCCCGCCGCTAGAAAACTTCCAGCAGCCGGTGAAACGAGTTCACCTCGATAATCATCCCGTCGGCCGGCTGGATCTCCTCCTGCTCCAGCTCCCAAGTATGGGGATGCGGGATGAAAACCGCGCGCAGACCGGCGCGAACGGCGGGATTGATATCCGAGCGCGGGCTGTTGCCGATCATGAAGGTTGCGCCGGGGTCCAGCTCCGCTTCGCGCACCAACCTCCTGTATGCACTCACATCTTTTTCGCGCGGCGTATCGATCCGCTCGAAAAATCGGCCCAGTCCCGATCGCGCAAGGCGGCGCAGTTGCTCGGCGGGCTGCCCCTTGGTGAATAGAAGCAGGCGATGCCGTAGGGCCAGCTCTTCGAGCGCCGGGCGGACGCCGGGCAGCAGCGGGCAATCGCGCTCAATCAAATGCGTCCCGATTTTCGCTACCGCCTTGCGCAGGCGGACGCGATGTTCCGGCTGCGCGAGACGGGCGGCGGCATGATGCAGCGCGGCAACATACGGTGCGCGGCCGTACCCAAACTCCTCGATACGCTTGAGCTCAGCATCGCGTACGGCGGAACGAATCTCCGTGCGATCGACGGCAAGACCGATCTCTTCGATCGCTAGGGCAAATGATTCGAATGCCTCCAGAAAATGGACATTCGAATCCCACAGCGTATCGTCCGCATCGAAGATCAGATTCAGCGGCCCGCTGCGATGTCCGGCCTTCACACAGTAAAGCGTAACGTCACAGGGTAGTCCGGGCAAACGTTGAATGTCAGCGATGTGCGACCGGCGGGCCGGAGGGAATAATCATCGGCGCGCCGGTTGCCGGGTTGCGCCCGACGTACACCTCCGTCTCATAAACGCGCCGGAGATTTTCCTCGGTCAGCACCGCCTGTGGCGCGCCGGATGCGGCTTCCGCGCCATCCTTTAGCATCATCACGCGATCGGCATAGAGCGCGGCGGCATTGAGGTCATGAAGTGCCGCAATGACGGTAATTCCGCGTTCGGCGGATAGCGCGCGGAAGTGCGCAAAAATTTCCGCGACGTGTTTCAGATCTAAAAATGCCGTCGGCTCATCCAGCAGCGCGATCTTTGGCTCCTGCGCGATAGCCCGCGCGAGAAACACGCGCTTGCGCTCGCCGCCCGACAGCTCCTGGATGTGGCGGCCGGCCAGTCCGAGCAGCCCGAAGCGCTCCAGCGCCGCGCTGGCGATTTCGAGATCGTGCCGGCCTTCGAACCGGAACGCTCCAAGATGCGGCGCACGGCCCATCAGGACGACTTCGAGCACCGTGAACCGAAATGCAACCGCATTCTCTTGCGAAACCGAGGCCACAATCCGCGCCCGCTCGCGCTGCTCGATTGAGGTTACCGGACGGCCAAACCATTCGACCGCACCCTCCGCCGGCACAATCGAGCCGCCCAACACCTTTAGCAGCGTCGATTTTCCGGCGCCGTTGGGGCCGACGATCGCGAGCGTCTCACCGGCTGCCGCTTCGATCGATACGCCTTGCAGGACGGGAACGCCCGGATATCCGGCGCGAATGCCGCGCGCGCTAATCGCCGTTTGCCTGTGCGCGGACGTCATAGCGATAGCGGCTTATTTCCCTCGCGCCGCAGCATGTAGATGAAAAACGGCCCGCCGCACAGCGCGGTAATCGCACCGACGGGAATTTCGGCGGGCGCGATTACCGTGCGGGCGAGCAAATCCGCAACGACCATGAATGCCGCGCCGCCAATCAGCGACGCCGGCAACAGCAACCGGTGGTCCGCGCCGAATGCGGTGCGCAGCATGTGAGGGACGATCAACCCGACGAACGAAATTATGCCGCTGACGGAAACCGCCGCCCCGATCATCACGGATGTCGCGATGAAAATCGTCCGGCGCAGCGCGTCGACATCGACGCCCAATTCGGCCGCCGATTCATCGCCCAGGCTCAGCAGATTCAAGTCACGTGCGCGCAGCATCAGGACCGCGAACCCAACCAATCCAAGGCCAGCGACGATCGCGGTCTCGCCGTAGGTCGGCGCCTCCAGGCTCCCCATCAGCCAGAACAGGATGCTGTGGGCGTAATAGTAATTCACAACACTGTTGATCAGCATTATCGCGGCGCCCCAGAACGCGTTGAAAATCACGCCGACCAACAACAGCGTGAACGGCTCCAATTGCCCGTCCACTTCGGCCAAGCGATAGACCGCCGCCGTCGAGACGAGTGCCGCTGCGAATGCACACAGGGGCGCGGCTTCCTCGCTATAGCCACGGCCGGCAAGCGCGATTAAGGCAACGATCGCACCCAGCGCGCCGCCCCCGGAAATTCCGAGGATGCCGCCCTCAGCTAGCGGATTGCGCACCAGTGCCTGAAGCGCAGCGCCAACCGCCGCAAGGACCGCGCCAACCGCCGCGCCCATCAGGACGCGCGGCAGGCGCGCACCGAAAAAAATCGCGTGGTCGGCGCTGGCCGGATCGCCGAGCGCTCGCGCAAGGCTGATATGTGCACTGCCGAACGACGCCGCAATCACGGCGGACACCGCCAGCGCCGCGCTCAGTCCCCCCAGCACCGCGACCAGACGCCCGCGTGTAAGATGCGCCGGCGCGAGATCTTTTGCGTCGGCGCTCACTTGTGCGGCTCCGCCGCGGCGGCAAATACAGCCGGGTGAACCAGCCGCGCAATCATCTCAAGCGATTCGCCCACCCGCGGCCCCGAATGAAGAATCGGGTCTTGCGGATATCCAAAGACACGACGATCCCGTACCGCGGGAATCGACGGATACGCGTCCCAGAATCGGCTTTGTGAATTCGGATCGTTGCCCATCGAACCGTCGAGGATCACCGCCGGACGCATCGCAATAATGTATTCCAGGCTGAGCTGCGGCCATTCCTCGCCGGAGACGGCGGCAATATTGTCCGCGCGTGCAAGCTGTAGCATCTCGCTAAGGTATGTCCCCCGCCCGACGGCGACTATCGGTTGATGCCCGACAATCATCAGCACCGGCATCGGCGAAACTTTATTCAGCCGCTGTTGGACGGCGGCGACTTGCGCACTGATTCCAGCCGCGATTTCGTGCGCGCGAGCCGCGCGTCCGATCCGTTCTCCAATCGTGACGATGCTCTTTTCGATTTGCTCGAATGAATCGTCCTTGACCAGCAGCACGGGATATCCCATCGATTCGAGCGCACGGATCTGCCGGACGTCAGACGAGAGCCCGATTCCTATCACCAGCGTCGGATGCAGCGCCATAATCGCTTCGATATTGGGCGTCAAAAACGAGCCGACGTGCGGCAGCGTCCGCACTTGCGGAGGATAGTCGCAGTAATCCGACACGCCTGCGACCTCCGGCCCCGCGCCCAGCGCGAACAGAATCTCCGTGACCGACGGCGCCAGCGATATCAATCGCATCGGCGCATCCGCATCGGCGCGTCCCGCGCATACGGCGATGAATATCAGCGCAAATATGCCCGCGCGGCGATACCGTCCCATCCCGCGAAACTATCCCATCCGGGCCGTGCGGGTAAGCGGCCAGCGCGGTTCGGTTGCACCCGCCAAGGGTGCTCCGTTAACCTCGATCGTCCGATTGCGGGAGTATCGCCTTGCTCAAAATCGCCGTTTGCATCAAGCAGATTCCGCTCATCGAAGAGGCCAACTTCGACGCGGAGACGAAGACCATCAAGCGCGATGGACCCGCCGTCATCAGCGCCTTTGACTTGCGGGCGATCTCGCTCGCGGTTGCGCTCAAGGAGCGCCATGGCGGGGAGGCCACCGTCGTCACGATGGGTCCGCCGCAGGCGCGCGAGGCGCTGATCGACGCGCTTGCGATGGGAATGGATTGCGCGGTGCATCTGGAAGACCGCGCTTTTGCCGGTGCCGACACGCTTGCCACCGCACGCGCACTCGCGAGTTGGCTCGGACGCGAGAAATTCGACCTCGTCCTGCTCGGCAAATATTCGCTCGATGCTGAGACCGGCCAAGTCGGCCCGGAAATCGCCGAGCTATTGGGAATCGCGCAAATCACCGGCGTGCGAAAGCTCGAAATCGACGGCCGGATGATTCGCGCAGAGCGCGAGAGCGATGAGGGGTACGACGAAATCGAAGCGGCGATGCCCGCGCTGCTGACCTGCGCTGAACGCGTCGCACAGCCAATCAAACTTAAGCCGGGCGCGCAGGACACTGCGAAGACCAAGCCGATCGCAATCGTCGGTGCGGCGGAACTCGATCCCGACGCGAAAAAATTCGGCCTTGCCGGTTCGCCGACCTGGGTGCGCGAGGTGCGCATCGTCGAAACGCCAAAGACGCAATGTAAATTCATCTCGCCAGCCGACCCGGAGCGCGCTGCCGCGGAAGCGATCGAGGAACTGGAAAAGCTGGGCGCGCTCAGCCCGCGCATTCATAAGCGCCGCCAGATCCCGTCCGCGCGGCGCGCTGCGGCACGCGGTCGCGACGTGTGGGTGGCGTGCGAAACCAATCTGGAAGGCGGAATCACCCGCGGCACGCTGGAATTGCTCTCGCGCGGCGACGAACTCGCCGAGCGCCTTGGCGGCGCGCTGATCGCAATTGGACTCGGCGGCAGGTTTGCCCGTCATGCGGGATTGCTCGCCAGCTTCGGCGCCGATCAAGTGATCGCGCTTGAGCATCCGGGCCTCGATCCGTACACGCCCGAGGCCGCCGCCGAGGCATTTGCCACAATCGTGCGAGTACATCAGCCATGGGGTCTACTGCTTGGCGCGACCGAGCGCGGACGCGACTTCGGCCCCCGGCTCGCCGCGCGTCTCGGACTGGGCCTGACCGGCGACGCGATCGATATCGAGCTCGACACTGAGAATCGAATGGCCGCGCTCAAGCCCGCGTTCGGCGGCAATATCGTGGCGCCAATCTACTCGAAAACGTTTCCGCAGATGGCCGCTGTGCGACCGGGCGTCTTGGAATTGGCGGCGCCGTCGGAAAGCAAGGAAGCAGCGGTCGAAATCATCCGTCCGGATATCGCGTTGCCGAAAAGCCGGCTCGTCGCGGCGCATTTTGCATTGGATAATTCCATCGCGCCCCTGGACGGCGCGGAAGTTGTCGTCGGCGTCGGGATGGGAATTGGCGGGCCCGAGGGTGTCGCACAAGCGGTGGAATTGGCGCACGCGCTTGGCGCGGCGATATGCGCAACGCGGCGCGTGACCGATCAGGGATGGGTGCCGCGGCAGTTGCAGGTGGGGCTGACGGGAAAGGCGATCGATCCGCGCCTTTACATCGCTATCGGCGTACGCGGCGCGCCCAACCATACCTGCGGGCTCAAGCGCGCAGGGACGGTGCTTGCCATTAACAACGACGCCGAAGCGCTCATCTTCGAACGTTCGAATATCGGATTGGTCGCCGACTGGCGCGAGGTCGTGCCCGCACTCAAGGACGGATTCCGGCGGCGGATCTCGTGAGGCGTCTATCTCTTTTCAAGCGCATCAATGAAGGCGTTGTCGTTGAACACCTTTGCTACCGCATCGTGCAGCGCCGCATCGAGCATGCGCTGCGCATTGTCCTCTCCCGCAACTTCAATCCAATCCTTGGTCTGTGCCGTAATGTATTGCTTGTAGGGAACGGCCCCATCCGCTCGCACGATCGATACATCCATGCCGATGCTGGCGGTCGCGTCGCCGGAAGCAAATCCGAGCGTGAACTGATTCTGAAAATTATCAAGCTGGACGTGTACGGTATTCCCGTTCCGCCCCGCGGTGAATCCGCGGCTGTTCAACTCGGTTTCAAAAGCGCTTTTTAGTAGTGCGGGTATGTCGTTATTGGACACGATGTCCGCGGTCTTCATGCCGAAGCCGTTTATCTTTTCGCCAACTACAGGGTTCGGTCGTTTGTCGGAGACTTCGACATTCACGCTTGGCGAATCCGGCTGGGCGACTTTTGTCACCTTGGTCATTGGCTGATACGAAAGATCGACGTGGCCGGTCGTAAAGGCGCAGCCGGTAAGCGGCAGAATCGCGACTATCAGCGAGGCGATAATCCGAAAAATTGCCAAGCCTCGATTTCCTTGATTCCCTGAACTCATCTTCACAGCCCCTACCGACTCGGTGATGACACTTGGCTGCGAGCCTTGCCTGAATCGCCTGCGGTGGTGCCGCTTTCCGGAGCGAGATGGGCGGTCACCGACGACTGCTGATGCTCGTATCCGGCGCCCGCCGCAGCGTCTATCGCCCATGGGATCAGAAATGGAATTGCGTCCAGAGCAATTATTCCTTCAACGCGGCTGTTATCGGTCAGGTTGACCGACTGATAGCCCGGTTTGTCAAAATGAAGTTGCAGATCCTCATCGCGCGGTACCGTCACCGAGAACGGCGTGACCCCCTTCTCCCCGCTGTTGAGTGTAACCGCGGCGCCCGGCGGGTCACTCTGGATGTTGATGTTTTCAGTAGTTCCCTGAAACAGCAGCGCGCACGAGCAAATGCCGACCGAAATCGCGGCAAGCGCGAAGACCCACACGATCCTTATCAACCGCATTACAGATCAACCTCGATGGGCTTCGGTCCAATTAACCGATCCCAATTATAAATCCAAACCCAGCGCTGTCATCATGACCGGCGGGGTCTACGCCAAACACCCCTACGCCTGCAGTTCGAACAACGCGGAAAACATATCGTCAATCGGGAGGCGGCGGAATTTTGTGAATCCTGCCGCTGACGCGAGTTCACGCGCCCTGGCCTCGCCCATGCACGCGCCGATCCCGGCGCCGCCATGCGCCAGCGAGGTTGTCATGCAATACAGCGTGCTGACGGAATAGAGCAGTCGCCCCATCGGATTCAGATTCTCCTCGAGCTTGGATGACACGTTCATTTCGACCATCAGGAATGCGCCGCCCGGTTTGAGCGCGCCGCGAATCGAACGCAACAGCCCGTCGGGATCGACAGAATCGTGAACCACGTCGCAGGCAGTGATTAGATCGAATTTCGCCGCAGGCAACTTGGCGCAATCGACAACCTCAAATGCCGTCCGGTCTGCCACGCCGGCGGCCTTTGCGTTGGCCCGTGCACGCTCGATTGATCCCAAATGCGCGTCATAGCCCGCCACTTTTGCGTTTTGAAACCCTTGCGCAATTGCAATTGCGGCGCGCCCGCATCCGCATCCGACATCCAGCGCCGTCCCGCCGCCATTCAGCCTTGCAACCGTGTCGGTCATGGCGGGCAGCCATTGCTGGACCAGATGATGCCGGTACATCGGGGCCGTAACCCGCTCGATTCCCTCCCACGTCTCCGGGGGATACTCGCTTTGCGACACGCCGCCGCCCTTGCGAAATGATTCCATCACGCGCGGGATGGACGAATAATTTGGAACGATCATCTCGATGAATCCGCCGCTGAAGAATGGCGAATCCTCGCGCGCCAGCACCATCGCATGCTCAGGCGGCATCGTGAAGGTCTTCGCCGCCGGGTCATAGGTGATGTAACCGCCCGCCGCCATCGCGGATAGCCACTCGCGGATGTAGCGCTCATTCAACCCCGTGCGTTCGGCAAATTGGGCACTGGTCACCGCGCCCGCATCGGCCAGCGCGCGAAAGATCCCGAGCCGATCGCCGATATAGCTCATCGCGCCGAGCATCGTCGCACTGATATCCATTCCGACCTGCATTGAGAACGCCTTCACGCGGTCCCAATCGAGTTGCGTCTTTTCGTTTGCCATTCGACTTCCTCCTGGAGCCGCCAGTATCGACCATTCGGGTGCCGCCGCGCCATCGCGGCCAAACCCATCGGGCGATGTTTAATCTTCGGGTTTGGATTCGAAAATTGCCTGCTGACCCGAGTCACCGCCATCCTCCGATGCTGGAAACAGCCCCGGGCGTGTGATGAAGGGCAGGAATTTTTCATAAAGATCGGCGAGCTTCGACTGGTAGTACTCGACGTTTTCGTCCGGGGCGCCCGGATCGTACTCGGAGGCCATCTTCGCGGCGGCATTCACCTTGACGCGCGCGCCGCGCCCGGTGACGTAGTAGGAAATCTGATCGCCGGCCAGGTACGGCCGCTCGGCCTTGAGCGCGAGTTCGTACGCCGCTGAAAGATTGCGCCGCTTGCCGCCGATCTTTCCGCGATAGACCTCCAGCGAATCCTGCAGCGTCTCGGTCTTCATCAAGCCGGCAATTCCGATTTCATGCCGCGCCAGCCGCGCGCGATAGTCGTCGTACAGGCGATTAATTTCCTCGCGGCGCCCGGTCAGCATCAGCCGGAACATCTCCTCCATGAAGCGGCGCTGGAAACGCTCCAGCCCGCGCGAGCGCAGCCCGGAGCCGCGAATCGTCATTGCGCCCGATTCATCGAGCAACACGTAATTTTTCATCTTGTAGGAGAACATCGCGGCGTAGCGGCCGTCGATTTCCAGCCGAATTCCGCGCGGCATCACGGCCCCAACCTTTTCCAGCAGCTTTTCCGCGTCGGACTCGCCGGCAGCTTCCGGCGGCGGCACGAAGTAGATGCCGTCGGTGTCGACCTCGATCACCTGCGCATTTTCGCCTTCGAGTTTCGCGACCGCAGCCTGGATCAGATCGCGGCCGTGCTTGGTGACGGCGCCCGCCTGATCGAAATCATTGAAATGGCCCATCGCGAAGCCAAGGTAGCCGTAAAACGAATTGATCAGAATCTTGAACGTCTGCTGGAGCGCTTCCGCCTCGCGCCGATCGGAGCCGGCCAGTACGTGCGCGAGCGACTTCGCGCGCACGCGGAAGCTGCGCAGATCGCCGAGCAGCTTTAGAAATACACCCAGCCGATCCGAGGCCGGCGCATATCCGAACTCGAGCATCAGCGATGGATACAATGAAGTCACGTCACAATGGAGCACCCCAAGCGCCACACCCGCGCGGCGGATTTCGGTGAATCCGCCGGCGACCGGAATCGGCGGCTGCGGCTCGGGGATCGAATGGCCCTGCCGCAGGTACGCGCGCATCATTAGCGCATCGATCTTGGTCGCGTTCCCGCGCAACACCACGTTCTGGTACGAATACGGAAAAATCCGCGCCTGCACGAAGTAGCTGGGCGAGAGGGTTTCCGCCAATGCGCCGGTCTCGCGCGCATCGTCGAGCGCATACTCGAAAAGCTTGTCCGGCTCGCGATCGAAGTAATGGCTCACCTTCGAGGCGTCCAGGTAAACCCGTCCCGGCCGCGCGATTCCGAAATGTATCGCGACCTGCTTGAGTCCGAGGCTCTCCAACTGGCGGCTGGCGATGTCGTAATGCTGCGCCAGAATCCACGTATCGATGATGCTGCGGCCGGGGATATCGTAACGGCGATACGCGATCGATCGTTCGGCAATTTGCAGGCGGGAGGCGCGCGCGCTCATCTCGCCTCCGCCGCGTCCAAGTTTTAGCTTGACCTTAAGGCGGCGGGCGCGGGTCTCGATATATTCGAGATCGAAGCGAAACAGATTGTGGCCCTCGATCACGTCGGGATCGCGCTCGGCGACGATTCGCACCATTTCTTCGATCATCGCGCGCTCGTCCATCTCGGTGCCCTTGAGCAGCCGCTCGAAGCCGGTTGAATCGGTAAGCGAAATTGCGACGATGCGATCGCCCTCGCGCGCGGCGGAGGGAAATTCGAATCCCGGAGAAATGTAGGTCTCGATATCCAGTTGCAGCCGGCGCAAGTCGGAGAATTGCATCCCCATGAAAAACGTCGTCCCGGTCAGCATCAGGTGCTGTTCGACCGGATCGCTGAGCGCGACATACGGCGCATTGGGCGCGCTCGGCGTTTTTCCGCTGACGTTCTTGAGATGGCGCCGCGCAGCTTCCAAAGTGTCGAGGGAGCCGAACTCGGCAAGCCATCGATACCGGAACTCACCGTCGAGCTGGCGCACTTGATGCTCGCCCTTGAATCCGCCGAGCAGCGAAGGATCGTCGATCAGCACGAACAGGCGGAGCGGCCGGCGTTCAGAAGTGAGCTTCCCGCCGATGCGCTTGAAAAGTTCGACCTCGGTTTTCGAGACAATCTCGACCGCGACAACGCCAGCATCTTCAGGATCGCCGAACAGCAGCCGATTGCCGTAAAACTCCGCCGAAATTTCCTGCCAGTTGCTCATAGTGCCCCCAGCCAGGCAAGGCCAAGCAGGAAGATCGCATAAGCCGCGCCGCCCGTCATCAGCGCAGGCGTGCCGAGCTTCGAATCGCGCAGATTAAGATAGAGAAGCGCAACCGAACCCAGCGCGATTGCACCCGCCAGCAGCTCGGGCGGCGTCAGATGCCATGGCGTAGCCGCGATCCCCATCGCCACCGGAATGCACGCCTGGAAGACCATCGCGCCGGTGATGTTCGCGAGCGCCAGATGATCCTTGCCGCGGCGAATCCATACGACCGAGTTGTATTTTTCGGGCAGCTCCGTCGCCAGCGGACTCAAGATCAGTGATAGCACGCCGGGATTTAAATGTGCGTGCTCGGAAAACAGGATTATCTGCTCGACAAAAGTGCGCGCTCCGATCAGGATCGCAAGCACGCCGGCCAGCACCTGAATCGCGATTGGAAACGAGCGCGGATGCATCGCATCGCCGCGCATCAAGGATTCGAAGTACAGGCCGTGCTCGACGTCTGCATCGGCCGCCCGTCCGAGCCGGAGCATCGTGGTTGCGTAGGCGGCGTAAACGGCAAACAGCCCAAACGCCGCGATATGCCGAATCATCGGGACCGTCGGCATGATTCCGGCAACGATCACAAGCGCGAACACCGGGAAAACGAACGCCAGGTCGCGCCGCGCATCGTCGCGATTGACTCGCAGCCCGTCACGCCGGCGGCGCTTTCGATAAACCATCTCCGCAACACCCATCACGAACAGCGCAATCGTCGAGAGCATCAGCGGCGCGCCGATGATCGCGCCCAAGCCGACCGCGTCATGCGCATCGGGAGATTCGCGGCCGGTCAAAAGTGCGACGGCAGGGACGAATGTCTCCGGCAGCGCGGTCCCGACGGCGGCCAATACGCTGCCAACGGCAGCCTCGGCGAGATTCAGCCGATGGCCCGCCCATTCGACACCGTTGGTAAATAGTTCCGACCCCGCAAGGATTATCGCAAAGCTAAGCAGCAGAATTATCGCATGAATCGCCAAATATCAGGCTCCGGAACTCGCCGCGTCGGCAGCGGACGGGTTGAGAATAGGGATGCCGCCCGCCTAATTCCAGCGCATCGCAGCCGTCGCGCCGGTGCTAATGCCGTCAATCTTTGCCCATGGCGAGCAATAGCGGAACCGAACTGCCTCGCAATAGATCCCCGGCGGGTCTAGGATATTTCCCGCATCACTAACATAAGGAGCCGAACCATGCCGAAAAAGAATAACTGGATGTACGCAGCGCTCGCCTTGATGGGCGGGCTGATTGGCGGCGCGATCTCAAATCAATTGGCCCCCGGGATTGCAATGGCTGCGCATCATATGCGCTCGGTGGAAGCCGAACAGTTCGTCCTGGTCGATCACGATGGCAACAAGCGCGCCACGCTCGAGATCACCGCGCGCGGGATGTCGGACTTGGCGATGTATGACGGCTCGGGACGGGATCGCGCCGAAATGCGCGTCGAAAACAATGGCACCGCATCGCTTGGCTTCTTCAGTCAGGATGGCTCCAGGCGCGTGCTGGTCGGCGAGGCAGCCACAGGCCGCAGCGGCGTTGCAATCTTCAGTTCGAACGGCCGCGAACTGGTAAACCTGTCGGCGACCGACGATAACCAGGCCAGCCTCACCCTTTACGATCCGAATTCCGGCCGCGCGCGCGCGGGCGTTGGTGTCGCGGCAACCGGAGCACCGGCGGTCGCACTGTTCGATCAAGAGGGCCGCGATCGCGCGGAGCTTCATGTCGGCAAACACGGCAAGCCCGGCCTTGCGCTGGCTGACGAGACCGGAAAGACGATAGCCGGACTGCCGGAGGAGGCCAGCGTGGCCGCCGGCGCGGCTCCGCAGCAATAATTGCTCCGAGACGCGAAGCGAATTGACCGACCCAAGCCGATTCGGCTGGGGTTTTGAGGATATCGTTATGAAAGAGATATTGAAGCAAATTGGGATGCTTGCCGCAGCAGCAATTGTTGCTCTAACGATCGTGGGATGCTCTGGACAGCCGCTTTCGACTCGCGAGAAAGGAACTCTCATCGGCGGCGGCGCGGGCGCCGCAACCGGCGCGATTATCGGCGCTGCCGTCGGCTCTCCGGGCGCAGGCGCCGCGATCGGCGGGGCACTTGGCGTCGCAGGCGGATTTCTGATCGGCAATGCGATGCAAAATAACGAAGACCAGCAGAAGCAGACGCAGGCGCAAATCCAGTCGCAGCAGAAGGAAATCGAGCGCCAGCGCCAGCAGATTCAGCAGCTAAATCAGCAGGCCGAGACCGAATAGCGGCCCCCGGTCGGACGCTTGCAGGACATTATCGCGGCACGGATGGGTCCGTGGCCGGCAACGATTCGTTTTCTCAGCTCTCACTGGAGGCCTTTGCACTTGATGCGGGCCAAACCGGGAATCGATGCTTATATTTAAATCGAGCCCGTGGATGGCGATAATTGCAGAGGGAAGGACGCTTGACCCGCTAAAAATCCGGCCTTAGACTTGCTTGTTTGAGCATCTCTCGCTTACCTTTGCAACTTCGTCTAAATAAATGAGGCTGCTCCAGGCATCGCGCCAATAAGGATGAAGGCGCCGATGCCAACGTATCGGGCGGATGCCCGCGCATGAGGCGACTTAGCTGACCGACGGAAACGCAAGAATGAAGCAAAAATTTGAAGGAAAAGACCTCCAAGGATTGGTCGACCTCGGCCGCGAACAGGGTTATCTGACGTTCGAGCAGGTCAACGATTACCTGCCCCAGGACGTATCTTCGCCAACCGAGTTGCGCGCCGCACTAGACAGTTTCGAGGACCTTGACATCAAGGTGCTCGAAGAAGTCCCCGCCGAAGGCGCCGATGCCGACATCGAAACCGAGGCGAAAGAAGAGCCCGAAGAGCAGCCTGAGGCCGCCCCGGTTCCCGCCGATTCCCTCGGCGAATCGTCCGATCCGGTCCGCCTCTATCTGAAGGAGATGGGCAACTTCCAACTCCTTTCGCGGGAGCAGGAAGTTGAAATCGCCAAGCGGATCGAGGCCGGTGAGAACGAAGTCGAAGAAGAAGTGCTCGGCTCGCCCGTCACGCTGGATTTTGTGATCGGCGTCGGCGAACGTGCCGAAGCCGGAGAAATCGACCTGCGCGAGGTCTTCGAGGATGCCGCCGAAGAACCCTCCGACCCCGACGAAGATCGCGGCCCTGAGCATGACGAACGCAGGATGAAGAAGCTGCTGCTGGCGACCCGCCGCCTCAAGGATATCCGCGGCGGCATCGAGAAAACCGAAGAGGAGCTTCGCAAGGCCGGTCCGCGCCGCAAGCTCAAGATGGAAAAAACTCTGACTCGCCTTGGCGAGCGTGTAAAAAAGACGCTGCGCGGGATGCAGCTGTCGCGCCGCATGATGGACGCGGCGATTTCGCGGATGCGCGATCTCATGCGGCAGCATCGCGACTCCCAGCGCACGATCGCGCGCTACGAAAATGCGACCGGCCGCTCGCGCATCGCGCTCCTCAAGGAGGCGGGCGAGGCCGAGGATCGCCGCCACGTCCTGAAGATCGACGCGACCCGCGAAAACCTGCTCGATATCGCCGAGAAAATCCGCGAGGCGCAAAAGACGATCAAAACCGTCGAGAAGAGCGTCAAGGCCACCGGCGAAGAGTTCGCCCGCCGGCTCGAGACCGTCTCCGCGGGCCAGGACAAGAGCCGCCGCGCCAAGAAAGAACTTACCGAGGCCAACCTCCGCCTCGTGGTCAGCCTCGCCAAACGCTACACCAATCGCGGCTTGGGTTTCCTCGACCTCATTCAGGAGGGCAACATCGGCCTGATGCGCGCGGTGGACAAGTTCGAGTACCAGCGCGGTTACAAGTTCTCGACCTACGCGACTTGGTGGATCCGCCAGTCGATGTCGCGCGCGATCGCCGACCAGGGCCGCACCATCCGCATCCCGGTCCACATGGTCGAGACGATCAACAAGCTGCTGCGCGTTACCCGCCTGCTGGTGCAGCGGCTGGGCCGCGAGCCGGGACCGGAGGAGATCGCGGAGCAGATGGAGATGCCGCTGGACAAGGTCCAGAAGGTGCTCAAGATCGTCAAAGAACCGATCTCGCTGGAAACGCCGATCGGAGACGAGGAGGAAAGTTCGCTCGGCGATTTCGTCGAGGACGAGCTGGCGCCCTCGCCCGTCGAGGCGGCGATTCAGGGCAATCTCGGCGAGCAGACCCGCAAGGTGCTCGCCACGCTCACCCCGCGCGAGGAGCAAATCCTGCGCATGCGCTTCGGCATCGGCCAGAAAACCGACTTCACGCTGGAGGAAGTCGGCAAGCAGTTCGCCGTCACGCGTGAGCGCATCCGCCAGATCGAGGCCAAGGCGCTGCGCAAGCTGCGCCAAACCGGCCGCTCGCGCAACTTGGAAGGCTTTCAGGAACGGGAATAGGCAGCGGCCAGCCCCTCCGGCCAAGTCAGGAGAGCGACGCACGACGCAGCGCCCGTTTCACGTGCCATCCCCTCGCGCGGTGGTTGCGCGCGAGGAATGACACAAACTGAGACGGCGGGCAGGCGGTCAACGTCCGTCCCGCCTTGACTGGCTGCGCCATCGAACTTATCTTCATCATTGCGCACGCGAGCAGGAGAAAATCATCATGGCAAGCGAGAATATCGTTAACGTCACCGACGCCACATTCGAGAATGAAGTGTTGAAATCGGCCACCCCGGTGTTGATCGATTTCTGGGCTCCATGGTGCGCGCCATGCCGCGCGATCGCTCCGGTTATCGACGAACTGGCTGGCGAATACGCTGGCCGCTTGAAGGTCGTGAAGATCAACGTGGATGACAACCCGCAGGTGCCCGGCCGCTACGGAGTCCGTGGCATTCCCAATCTGCTCATCATCAAGAGCGGTCAGGTCAAGGAACAGATCGTCGGCGCCGTGCCCAAGAATGCGCTGGTGCGCGCAGTCGACGGCGCCCTGGCGGCCTGACTATTTCCCATCCGACGACGAGGAGTTGTCGTTATCCGGAATGATGACCGTTCGGGTCGTCGGACTGGATTCGGATCCCATCGTCTCGGCTGTCGGATGAGCAGCCGGCTTCTCCGGAAGCTGTACAACCACTGGCGGAGGAGGGTTCTCAGCCGAAGAGGATCCGCCGGACGCTTTGCCCGCGAGCCACTCCTTGATTAGTTCGTCGCGATTGCGCTCGTAGGCAAGCTTGGCCTCGTCCGGGACGAAACTCATCAGTTGTTCATCATACCTGATCAAAATCGGCGCGAGCTTCGACATGACCATTATCGGCGAATCCGGCGGCATAATCGCCGTCAGCAGCATCACGCACAGCCCCGATATCACCGCCAGGATTCCACCGCCGATGGCGGCGCCAGCCATCCGATCGGCCCATCCCAGGTTGGCCAGGTTGACCAGCCGGACTATCGTGCTGCCGGCAACTTGCACCCCAAAAACGACGATCATGAATACAGCGGCATAGCCGAGAATGGCGGCTCCCTGCTGCCCAATCTCGAAGCGGGCCTGCACCAATGCCTCGGCGGCGGGATAATAGATCGACGCGGCGTATATTCCCGCACCCAGCGAGACCACCGACGTCGCCATCCGGAGTGCACCCTTGCGGAAGCCATCCAGCGCGCCGAACGCAATCATCGCGATCACTACGTAGTCGAGGCCGTTCATCTGCTGCCAAGGCAAAGCCTACCTGATGCGGCGGCGATGCGCGATGCGCCGAATTTACGCCGGTTTTGGCCCTTTACAATCCGCTTTTGTAACCGAGGCAGGTGCGCTATCGTATTTATTGAATAGGCGGTGTCAATTATGAAGGTGTCAAAAGTTCAGACGGCCGCGATTCTGGCGACAATTGCGCTCGCAATGCCGGTTCCCGCGCACGCCTTCTCCGATTTCCAATTGCAGCGCCAGATGCAAGTTTTTTGCGCGAACAATCCGTATGCCTCCCCATGCGCAACCGTCAACTCCAATCCGTCCACTCAGCCCAATCAAGGTCCGCCATCGGGTTCAGCCGGTCAGCCGGCATTCCGTGCCGCGGCTCCGCCGGCATGGGGCATCCCGGCAGGCCAGACACCGGCTTGGTCGATTCCGGCCGGTCAAGTTCCGGCTTGGTCGCAGCAGCAATAGGACAGAATTCTCGCGTGGCGGGACGGCGCTGAAATGAAACCATCAAAAATGATTCTTTCGATGCTACTGGCAGTTATGATTTTCGCCATCGGCGGCCTTTCAGTCGCCTATGCGGCTGGCCACGGCGGCGGCGGGCACAGTGGCGGCCATGCCTCCGCAGGACATGCACGCGCCCATGCCGCAGTTCACGGCGGGGCCGCGCGCCGTTCCCGGATGGCGTCGAACCGCCAAAACTCACGCTGGCATCGAAATCAGCAAAACCCGAGCGATTACCGATACCGCCGAGATTACGGATACGGATGGTGGCCCGGCGGATATTGGGGCGGCAGCTCGATCGTCGATGAAGACGCCGATCACGATCAGTGGCAGTCGCTCTACGAAGACAGCCACAGCCCTTATCTTAAGTCGACCGAGGGAAATCCCGCCGGCAAATCGCATACCTGGGAGATTCGCAGCTACGACGACCCCGGGCCCGAACCGGCCGCTCCGGCCAAGTCGCAGCCGCCATCGCACTGACGCGCGCGTGCTTAGCAATCATTTTGCCGCATGAAGCGGCGCTTCGGCGATCGTCCGGCGGCTTCGATCTCCGCCCGCTTCGATCGCGTCGGCGGCAATTCCCGCAAAGACGCCGGAATACTCGGGATGAGCCGCGGCGAAGGCCGCAATAAGCGCGCGATTGCGCGCATCGGCGCCCTCGTCCCCGGGCCATGGCGACAGTACCTGCGTCAGTTGCAAATAAATTTTCCCATCCACGACGATCGCACCGGCCTTCATCACGTGAAATGTGTCGCCGCGATATTGCCATAGATGCGGTGGCCGGCCCTTGAGTTCCGGTGGCTGCAACGAGAGCCATGTATCCCACACTTGATAATCGATTGCCTGCACGACGTTGGGCCCGCGCGAAGCCAAATCCAGCGCGGTCGTGTACAGGACATAAGCGTTGAAGCGATTCCCGCGCTCTTCCTGCTGACGCGCCAACGCTTGAAAATCCTCGGCCGGTTTCCCGGCCATCGCGATGGTGCCGGCGTAAAAATATTTAACCCGCCATTCGCCGCCCTCGGGAAGCATCCAAAGAACGAATGCCGCCGTATTGCCGCCGGCGCTTGCCGCCTCGACGACCGCATGCGCCTGCTCGGGGACCGGCGCCGCGACGACGTTGGTGAATGCGGTCGAGCCGGTCCATTTCATGCACACCACCTGCTGCTCGTCGCCGACGCCGCGCACGAGGTATGCGTGCGTCGCGCGAAAATCCTTGAATGGCGCGAGCGGAGCAACCTGCTTGCGAACCAATGCGATCAAGTTTTCGCGGCTGAGATTATGCTGCGCGCCGGCGGTCAATTGCGGCCATGCCGCCGCGGGATCGCCGCCCGAAATCGTCCGGACAAAGCGCATCGCGGCTTCTTCGATCCCGGTGCGTTCACTTGCGGAGATGTCGCTGTCCTCCGCACACAGAAAAAATCCCGGCTTGCCGGTGCATCCCGCCGATGCCAAACAGAGAATCGCTGCGAGAATTGCGGCGCGATAGCCGTGCGGACGCATCAGCTTGGCCGCGCCCCGTTACTTGCCCTTCGGATACGGCGGCGGCGTTTCTGAAGTCGCCGAGAATTTGCTGCCGATGCCGGCCAGCTTGTGCGAAGGCAGCCATACGCGCCGCTCGCGATCGCTAACCGCATAACCGACGATCGAGCTCGTCCCGCCATGATCGATTGCGATCTGGCGGGCCCGCTCGGCATCTCTCGGATCTATGACGATGCAGAAGCCCGTGCCCATGTTGAAGACCTCGAACATCGTCGCGTCGTCGATTCCGCCCGTCTTCTTGATGATCGAATAAATCGGCGGCGGCTCAAGCGGCTTGTCGATTACGTATCCGGCGTCCGCCCTGGCGCGCACCAGATTCATCGGCCCTTCGCTGGTGATGTGGATGAGCGCCTTGACGCGCAAGCCCTCGCCCAGCATCTGCATCACTTCCTTCACGTAAATCCGAGTCGGGGTCAGCAACTCCTCGCCGATGGTTTTGCCCAACTCGGGAAAATAGCTCGACGCGCGTATCTCGCCGTCCTTGAACAGCGCCTTGCGCGCCAGCGTCAGTCCGTTGCTATGAATTCCGCTGCTCGCGATGCCGACGACCAAATCGCCGGGGCGCACATCCTCCCCGATTATCAGGCGATCGGGATGGACCGTACCGATACAGGTACCGACCAAGTCAAAGCCGCGATCGTCGCGCGTGCCGTGGATCATCTCGCGCACTTGCGCGATCTCTCCGCCCGGGATGTTGATCTCGGACTGGCGCGCGCCCTCATACAGTCCCTTGCCGATCTCGCCCAGAAATTCGGGATCGGCCTTCTGCACCGCGATGTAATCGACCATCGAAACCGGCCGCGCACCGACGCAAATGACGTCGTTCACGTTCATCGCGATGCAATCGATGCCGATCGTGTCGTACTTGCCGAGCTCCTGCGCGATGAGAATCTTGGTGCCGACGCCGTCGGTCGAGATTGCGATCCCGACCTCCGCCGACAGCTTGATTACGTTGGCGAAGTAGCCCAGCGGCAGCATCGGCTTGGCTGCATTGAAGCCGAAGGTCTCGTTCACCCAGCGCGCCAGTTCGCCCAGCCCTTCGCCGCTGCGCTTGCCCAGCGCGCGGACCCCGACGGCATCGTAGGTGGCGCCGCCGCTTTCCGGTTTCTCCGCCTGCCGCTTCGCACTCATGCGATGGACTCTACCTTCGCGTATCGAATTGTCCAAGGGAGCGCCGACGCATGGAGAATCGCCCTCTGATTCCGCTACGACTTCGCGGCCGGATGATGCGTCTCCAGCACCGCGCCGCACGCCTCTATTGCCGAGAGGACGCCGTCGGCTACGCGGCCGGCCTTCACCTTGCCGACAAAATCGGCGACGATCTTGTCCCACGTTCCGCCGGGCACCATCGCATGAGTCTCATGGTCGGCGATAATTTCGACGTATCGCTCCCCAGTCGATACGAACAGTAACACTCGATGCTTGCTTATCCCGCCCGCCTGTACATGCGCGGCGAACTCGCGATGGGCCAGATGCTCGGCGCGGGCGCGCTTGATCCGATCGGGGACCAGCCAGAGCCGGATGGGCGGAAAATCAAAGATGAGATTGAGCACGACCATGGCCGCCATCTGGATTAAAATTACGCTGCGCCCGCCGATGCGCGGCCAGATGAACGCCACAACCGCCGCCAGCGTCAATGAGCAGAATCCCGCCCATACCATCGGGTGTAGCGGATATCGATCGCTGGCCGGCGTTATGACCAGGCTGAAGTCGGCCGCCGTGCGCTGCTCAGCCGCCTTGATCGCGGCGCCGATGCGCTTGTGCTCGTCGATGGTAAGTTTCGATGCCACGTTCACCAGCTCCCCGATGCGCCCCCGCCGCCGAAGTCGCCGCCTCCGCCGGAGAAGCTGTCATCGCTTGAAAAGGAATCGTCTGAAGATCCACCCCCGCTGCCGCCGGAATAGAAATGACCGCCGCCATGGCGGATGACTTTCACGCCCCGCGCAAGGCTGAAGATGAACATGACGAAAACCGCGAAAATCCAAATACCCCAGATTGCAAAAAATGCAATGCCGAGCAAGGTGGAAATGTGCCATCCCGCTTCCGGCGGCGGTGATGAGGCCTGCCAGTCAGGAGAGCCTGCACCACCCAGCACTCCAAGGATCGCCTCCGTTCCCGCAACCACACCCCTGTTGAAATCACCGCGCTTGAATTGAGGGAGAATGTCGGATTCGATAATCGTTCGGCTGATCGCATCGGTCAGTGTCCCTTCAAGCCCGTAGCCGACCTCGATTCTGACCTTGTGCTCATTCGGCGCAACGATAAGGATTGCGCCGTTGTTCTTCCCTTTCTCTCCGATGCCCCAGTAGCGCCCGAGTTGATAGCCGAATTCTTCGATCGTGTACCCCTGCAGCGATTTGAGCGTGACAACCACGACCTGGCCGCCGGTCGCATCCTCATGCTTCTTCAGTGCATCGGTGAGTTGAGTTTTCGTCGATTCGCTGAGAATGCCGGCGTCATCAACGACGCGACCCGTCAGCACCGGGAAGTTAGGCGCTGCGATCGCTCGTGCAGCGGTCGCGATCATCAGCAATGCGAATAATATCGCCGCGTGGATGCGCAAGTGATGTCTTATGTATGACGCGACTGCCACGTTCACCAACTCCCGGACGCGCCGCCGCCCCCGAATGAGCCACCGCCACCCGAAAATCCCCCGCCACCTCCAGAACCACCACCGCCAGAAAATCCAATCCCTGCATATCCATGGAACCTACGACGGCGCAAGCTGGGATGAGGATTAGGCGGCAAGCTTTCCTCAAGACGATCGATGTACCTGAAGAACAGCCAGATTACAAAAAAACTGACTAAGATCTCGATGTATTTAAGGTCGTCCACACTCCGCATCGTTCCGTTGCTTGGAATCTGAAACTTTGCCCACGTTCACCAACTCCCCGAAGCGCCGCCGCCGCCGAATGAGCCTCCCCCGCCGGAAAAGCCGCTGCTGGATAATCCTCCACTAGTTGACGTTCCGCCGCCCCAAATCAAGTTATATGGGTGGCGCTTGTCTTTCGGAATCTGGCGAATCCTGTAACCGACAAGGAAGATAAATGCCGCGATGTTGATGAAAAACGGGAGCATCACCAGTAGGAAGTGCACGTCGCTCACGTCGTTCCGCGAATGAGATCGGTAGTCCTTTATCCTGATCGGCCTCTCCGATCGCGGCACGTTCGAAAGCGCGCTTGCGCCGGCGCCGCCTAGCGCCGTCAGTATCGACGCAGTCCCGGCGATAACACCGGCGTCGTAATTGTCGCTTCTAAAATTCGGCAGAATGTCGGATTCGATTATCGTGCGACTGGCCGCGTCGGTCAGCGTCCCTTCAAGGCCATAGCCGACTTCGATTCGGACCTTGTGCTCGCTTGGCGCAACGATCAGAAGCACGCCGTTGTCTTTTCCCTTCTGGCCAATACCCCAGTGGCGCCCGAGCTGGTAGCCGAAATCCTCTATCGTGTAGCCCTGAAGCGAATCGAGCGTGACCACGACGACCTGATCGCCGGTTGCATCTTCGTGCTTCTTCAGTGCATCGGTGAGCTGGCTTTTTGTCGATTCGCTGAGAACGCCCGCACCATCGACAACACGGCCGGTAAGCGCCGGAAAACTCGGCTCGGATGCATACGCCGGCATCGCCACCGCAAGCAGGAGCAAAAGCGCAAGCGATGCCGCACGCGCGTAACGAGTTAACGGCCCCGTGCGCGACTCCTTCTGTTCCCTCTCCCGGCGGGAGAGGGTAACGCGGATCGCTGTGGAAGCTGCATGTGCGCTTCGCCAGATCGCTTCCCTCCAGCCACGCGACACACTGGGTGAGGGTTCCGCTTCTCGAATGTCAAATCTTAAAGCGGCACACTTATCGCCGCACGTTCGGGTAGCAGCACCCTCACCCAACGTGTCCTGTGCGCTGGTAGACGAAATTCCAGCACTGCTATTGCCGCATCGATGCCGAATCAGACTGCCCTCTCCCGGCGGGAGAGGGAACATAACAGGGCTGCGCATCAGAATTTTACTTGCGGTACCTGCTGCGCCTGCTCCGAAATTGTGAAAGTCTCGCGGACCTTGAGATCGGGATAGAACCAAGCCGCCGTCCAGCGGTCGGGGATCGTCCGCAGCGCCGTGTTGTAGTTCTGAACGGCGAGGATGTAATCGCGGCGCGCAACAGCGATCCGGTTCTCGGTGCCCTCCAGTTGCGATTGCAGCGCGAGGAAATTCTGGTTCGATTTGAGATCGGGATACTTCTCGCTTACCGCCAAAAGCCGCGCCAACGCACCGCCAAGTTCGGTCTGGTTCTGCTCAAATTGATGAAACGCATTCGGGTTGGACAACACGTCGGCGGGGATTTGCATCTGAGTCGCCTTGGCGCGCGCCGCAGTCACCTCGGTCAGGACCTTCTCCTCCTGATGCGCGTATCCCTTCACTGTCTCGACCAGATTCGGGATCAGATCGGCGCGCCGCTGGTACTGATTGAGCACTTCGCTCCATTTCGCCTTAACCTGCTCATCCAGCGAAGGAATTTTGTTGATGCCGCATCCGGACAGGCCGATGAGAAGAACAGCAACGACAGCGATGCGTGTGAACGGCGAAAAACGCCTTGCGATCATGAATCGCACACCTCCCCAGCGGATTTCTGTGCCCGACCGGGCAAGACATTAGCACACTTCGCTTAATTTTAGCCCTCTTGAAACCCCTGACGGGTTTCAATCTTCCCGCAGTGCCGAAAACGACGCGGAGCACCGTTTTCGGACGCTTTCGCGTAAGACAGGAAGCGCGAAACCCGTAAGGGGTTTCGCAAGGCTATAATTGCTACGCGCGTGCGGCGGCGGCGGTGTGGGCGTGGCCCATCAGCGTTGAGGCCAGCGCCGTCAAATCGGTGTCGTCGTAGTAATCGATCTCGATTCGGCCCGGCTTGCGGCCGCGCTTTCGCATGATCCGCACCTTGCGTTTGAGCGTGCGCTGTAATTCTTCCGCCAGCGCAAGCGCATTCGGATCCCGGCTGGCGCCCTCCGCATGTTCGCGCCGCCCCGAGCGTGCGGCGGCGATTCGTTCGGATCCGCGCGCCGAGATGTGTCCTTCCAGGATCCTCTTCGCTGCCGCAATCCGCTCGCGTTCCGATGCGATCGCCAGCAGCGGACGCGCCTGCCCCGCCGTGAGCAGTCCGCCGGCGATCATCTCGATCACCTCCTGCGGCAATTCCAAGAGTCGAATTTGATTGCTGACGTAGGGGCGGCTCTTGCCGATCCGCGCCGCGATCTCGTCATGTCCCAGCGCGAAGTGCTTCACCAGGCGTTTGAACGCGATCGCCTCCTCGATCGGGCTTAATCCCTCGCGCACGATATTTTCTACCAGCGACATCTCCAGCGCCGCACGATCGTCCAGTTCGCGCACGATCGCGGGAACCGAATTCAGCCCCGCCGCGCGCGCCGCGCGCAGCCGCCGCTCGCCCGCGATTAATTCATAATGCGGTGCGCCCGTGCCGGCCGATGCCGTAATTCGCCGCACGATCAGCGGCTCGACAATACCCTGCGCTTGAATTGCGGCCTGCAATTCCGAAAGCCGCTCTTCGTCGAAATGAATTCGTGGCTGATACTTTCCCGGTTCGATCCGATCGGCGGGAATCATCGCGAATTGCGTGTCGCGCGTATCTTCCACTACTCGCACGCGCGCCACGGCCACCGCACCGCCGATTGCTTCCGTATACGCCTCCGGTGTCGCCACCGCCGCTGCCGCACCGGTGGTGATCGCAGCGCCACCGCCGATTAACGCATCCAACCCCCGCCCCAATGGCTTCCTAATCATCGTTGTTGTCTCCCTAAAAGATCGCCACCAAGACACCAAGGCACAAAGTTATGGAATAATTTGTTCAAGTTAACGCCTTGATGTCTTGGTGGTAAATTTTTTCTTCGCGCGTGATTAGTTCCGCGGCGAGCGCACGGTATCCCTCGGCACCGGCGGATTTCCCTTCGTATTCGATCACCGACAGGCCATGGCTCGGGCTTTCGGACAATCGCACGCTGCGCGGGATTACGCTCTGGAAAATTTTCTCGGGAAAATGCCGCCGAACCTCGGCAGCGACCTCATGCGTCAGGCGGTTGCGCGAGTCGAACATCGTAAGGACCAACCCCTCCAGCTCGAGCTCGGGCTTGATCGCGGCGCGCACCTTGTCGATCGTACCGAGCAGGGCGCTCAATCCTTCCAGCGCGTAGTATTCGCATTGCATCGGGACAATCACCGAATCGGCGGCAACGAGGGCATTGAGGGTAAGGATGCCGAGCGAGGGCGGCGTATCGATTAAAACAGTGTTATATTCCTCTTTTAGCGGCCCCAAAAGCCCAGACAGTCGCCGCTCGCGCCCTTCCATTGTGACGAGTTCGATCTCTGCGCCGACCAACTCATTGCATGCTGGAAGGAGATCGAGCGTCGGTCGCACCTGCATCAGGATGTCGCGGCCGGCGGCACCACCGATCAGCGCTTCATAGATCGTCCTGCCCTGCGCGCGCGCCTCGGCGACCGCCTCGCGCGGGGCGACACCGGAGGTCGCGTTGGCTTGGGGATCGAGATCGACCAAAAGAACGCGCCGGCCCGATTCGGCAAGCGCGACCGCGAGATTTATCGCCGTCGTGGTCTTGCCGACACCGCCCTTTTGATTTGAAACCGCGATTACGCGCGCCACCAGCCTCACCTCATCTGCGCGGACAGTCCGCGCCCCATGCGCATGATGTGAGATAATGTTTCACGTGAAACATCACCTCACATCGCCAATTAAACGCGTATCGCCGCGGCAAATCAACCCGCGCGATCGCGTTCATCAACAGGCAGTGGGGTGTGTTACCGACGCGTCCAGAAAACCGCCGCGCGCGGGACGACCTCGCGTCGATGACGCAGCTCGTATGGAATCGTCGGGCCCGCGTCGAAGCTGGCGGCTTCGGCGGCTTTCGCATCGAAGCGTTGCCCTGCGCTCGCATAGAGCATCAGCATGCCGCCGGGATGAAGCGCGCGTGCGGCGATATTGAACAGGCCGCGCGCATCGCCGACCGCTCGTGCCGTGACGAGATCGAAACGACCGGCGATTTCCTCGGCGCGCCCGGCGATCACTTGGACATTACGCAGACCCATTTCGATCGAGGCGTCCTCAAGGAAGCCTGCGCGTTTGCGGCGCGACTCGACGAGCGTCACATGCGCCTTGAGTGCGGCTGCGATTATCAAGCCGGGGAATCCGGCGCCGCTGCCGATATCGAGGATGCGCGTGTCGCGCTCGAAGGCGGGGCGCAGCCGAATCGCTTTTTGCTCGACGGCCAGCGCGATCGGGATCAGGCTGTCGAAGATGTGAAAGACGATCTCGGTGGGATCGCCGGGATTGGCGGTGAGGTTCGTCTTCGCTCCCCACTTGGCGAGCGTCGCGGCGAAGCGCTCGATGCGATCCAGGAAGGCCGGGTTGCGCGCGACGACGCCGATCCCAGGGATTGCCGGTGCGAACTCCTCGCGGACTTCGGCGGCGATCTCCTCGGGGCTGAGCCGGTGTTTTTTGGGAGGCGGTTTTTTATGCGGATGCTTCACGATTCGCACCGACGTTTCACGTGAAACATATTCTTGTAAACTATTGGAAATAAAAGATAATCACTGGTTTCGATGCGAATTGATTCGCGGGTGGCACCCGGAAACATAATCATCTAAGTGCTTGAAAATAAAAGAAAATCTTTGAATTGGGGCCGCCCGGAATTGCCCGGAATTGCCTTAACTAGTTGAAATTATTGAGGTTTTGGCTCCAATTGCACCGTGGATGCCCGCTCTCGAACCTCCGCCGATTTTGATTCTCCTGCTCATACTAGAAAGCCCAGCGCAATACCAGTGTCACGATGCGTGCCGCCGCTGGCTCCGATAGTAGTATTTCCAGTCTATTTGTATTATTCCGCTCACGAATCAAAGCGTCCGTCTGCGGACTCTCTGCCGCTATTTCGCCGCCAAAAGGAATAATGCCCATAATCGTTTGGGAAATTGGGTTCGTTTCGTAATTTTACTATTTTTTTCCCGGCGAGAGCGGATGCCACTTAATTCCTACCTATTAAAAGCCCGGCCCTATTATATCCGCCCCGCGCGATTTCGATAAGAGCCTGCCCTGAGCGATTCCCGAGCGGAGCACGGGAGAGTCGAATGGGCTGAACCGGTTCAGCCCCGCTCAAACACCTCCGCCCGTTAATCCCCTCGCCCCTCGGAGCCTGCCCTGAGTCTTGCCGAAGGGTCGCGCTTGGCGCGTACCCAATTACCCTCGCCAAGCTTGCTGGAGGGGGAACAGCGTCCTCGCTTGGGGTGAGGGCATTTTTACGGGAGAGGCGGCCGCCCTTATTCAGCCGAAGCCCGGAGCCTTTCGACGTTGCTCAGGATAAACTCCGCGAACGGGGCAGGCTGCCGGAGTCGAACGGGTCTCGCGCGCGAAGCGCGCTCTTAATCCCTCGCCCGTTCATTATACGGGAGAGGACGAGCGCGGCGCGATGCGTGCCCTTTTTTGCACGCATCGTGACGCGCAGGTGAGGGTGCAGAAATGCCGATGTCGCCTCTCCCCCTGTTTGTCATTCAGAGCGGATGCCTTCGGCTTCGCCGAAGGCCCGCGTGGAATCCCTAAAATTCTTCTTTGCCTTCACACCCCCACTCAACACAAGCCCGCCCCATCTGCTACGCTCGCATCCGTCCGATGCATCCGCTGGAGACCTACCTGCGCGATATTCTCGAAGCGCGCCATCCCGGCGTCGCCGAAACCACTCACTATCCGGCGCTTCGTGCGCTGTTAAATGAGATCGGCGGCAAGCTCAAGCCGAAGGTCCGATGCATCCTCCATCCCAAGGGGCTTGGCGCGGGACTGCCCGACGGCGGCCTCTTCACTCCCGATCAGTTGCGCAAGACGAACGGCGACGACGTTCCGCTCGATACGCCTCCGTCGCGCGGCGCGATCGAGGCTAAACCGGTTGCGGACGACGCGTTCGAGTTGGCGAAAGCGGCGCAAGTCAAAAAATATTTGGATCGCTACCGGCAGGTGCTGGCGACCAACTTCCGCGATTTCGTCCTCGTTGATCTGGACCGCGATGGGAAGCGCCGCATTCTCGAAAGCTACCGCCTGGCCTCGGACGAAGATGCGTTTTGGGCGGCTGCCGCCCATCCTCGCGCGGCGGCGGAGAATCAAGGGGAGCGCTTCGCCGACTTTCTCCGGCGCGCGATGCTCCATCCCGCCGATCTTGCCGATCCCAAGGATGTCGCGTGGTTCCTCGCTTCGTATGCCCGGGAGGCGCGCTGGCGCGTCGAGCATCATCAATTGCCCGCGCTGGCCGCCCTGCGCGAGGCGCTTGAGCAGGCGCTGGGCCTCAAGTTCGAAGGCGAAAAGGGCGACCATTTCTTCCGTTCGACGCTGGTGCAGACGCTCTTTTACGGCGTGTTTGCGGCGTGGGTGCTGTGGAGCAAGGAGCATCCGCCCTCGGAAAAGAAGGCGGAATTCGATTGGCGGCTTGCGGGATACCACCTGCGCGTTCCGATTGTGAGCGCACTGTTCGAGGAGATCGCCAAACCAAGCCGGCTCAAGGAATTGGGCGTCGATGAGGTCCTCGATTGGGCGGGGAACGTCCTAAACCGTGTGGATCGCGCCGGTTTCTTTACCGCATTCGAGGAACAGCACGCCGTCCAGTATTTTTACGAACCATTCCTCGAAGCCTACGATCCCGCGTTGCGCAAGGAGCTTGGCGTCTGGTACACGCCGCCGGAAGTCGTTTCCTACATGGTCGAGCGCGTCGATTCTGTACTTCGCTCAGAGCTTGAAATTTCCGACGGCCTGGCCGATTCGCGCGTGTTCGTCCTCGATCCGTGCTGCGGCACGGGAAGCTTCGTGGTCGAGGTATTGCGTCGAATCGAAAAGACGCTCCGCGAGAAGGGTTCCGATGCGCTCACCGCGAATCAGGTCAAGCGCGCCGCAATCGATCGGGTTTTCGGCTTCGAGATTATGCCGGCCCCGTACGTCGTTTCCCATTTGCAGCTCGGCATTGCGCTGGCGCAGATGGGTGCCCCCCTTACCAACGGCGCAAAGGAGCGGCCTGGAGTCTTTCTGACTAATGCCCTCACCGGATGGGAACCGCCGCAAGGCCCCAAGCAGCACATCATCGCGTTTCCACAATTGGAGGCGGAACGCGATGCGGCTGAAGAGGTCAAGCGCACCAAGCCGATTTTGGTGATCCTTGGCAATCCGCCTTACAACGGATTTGCCGGCGTGGCGGTGGAAGAAGAGCGCAGCCTGACCACCGCGTATCGAGAGACCAAACGCGCGGCCAAGCCGCAAGGTCAGGGGCTCAACGATCTTTACGTGCGGTTCTTCCGAATGGCCGAGCGGCGCATCGCGGAAATGACCGGCAAGGGGATAGTCTGCTTCATCTCCAATTACTCGTGGCTGGACGGCCTTTCCTTCACCGGGATGCGCGAGCGCTATCTTGAAGCGTTCGATACGATTCGGATCGATTGCTTAAACGGCGATAAATACAAGACCGGCAAACTTACGCCGGAGGGGAAGCCAGACCCAAGCATCTTTTCGACCGATTTCAACCGCGAGGGAATTCAGGTAGGGACGGCGATCGCGCTGCTTGCGCGCCGGGCGAAATCGAATGGAGCGGAATCGATCGCGTTCCGCGACCTGTGGGGCAAGTCGAAACTGACTCAACTCCGCGAGGAAGCGGAGAACCACTCCAGAGCATTCCGGCCTGGGAACGCCAATCTCCCGATTGGCGATGGGGCAGGCGGAGGACGCCAATCGGGAGATTGGCGTTCCCAGGGGTATCAGGAATTGCGCCCTGTTCTCGAACTTGGCCTTCCGTTCCGGCCAACGGCGGTCTCAACGGGGTATCTATCGTGGCCGCTTCTACCAGAGCTCTTTCCAACGTCTTTCCCCGGAGTCAAAACAAGCCGCGATGAGGTAGTAGTCGACATCAGCCGGATGTTTCTGACGAAGCGGATGAAACAGTATTTCGATCCTCGCCTAAGCGATGATGACGTTCGAAGCGTGATACCAGCCGCGATCACGGATGCTTCTAGGTTCAATGCGAAAGAGACGCGGCGATATCTCGTTCAACGCGGCTTCAAAGCGAACAACATCGTTCGCTACTCCTACCGGCCCTTTGATAATCGGTGGCTCTACTGGGAACCGGAAACAAAGCTGCTTGACGAAAAACGCTCCGAATATTTTCCCAACATATTTGAGGGAAACATCTGGTTGGCAGCCGCTCAGCAGAATCGGAAGAGTTTCGATCCGCCTGTGCTTAGCACCAACCTCTGCTCCCTTCATGTGATCGAACGAGGAGCAAATATGTTCCCGGCGTTCCTCCGTTTGGGAACGCACAATACCGACCAGCCGAATCTCTCAAAGCATTCGTCGAAATATCTTGCGGACCAGGCACTCGCCGACAAAGATGTGCCGGTCCTGTTCAACCATGCCGTCGCCATTTTGTACTCCAGCGCATACTCCGCGGCGAACGCTACTGCGCTACGGCAGAATTGGCCAAGGATTCCGCTACCGAATTCCAAAAACGCGCTAGTCCGATCCGCCGTGCTTGGCCACGAGATCGCGGCGCTGCTCGATACCGAAGCCGCCGTTCAGGGCGTTACCGGCGGCGCGGTCCGGCCTGAATTGAAAATCATCGCCGTCATTTCCAGAGAGGGCGGAAAGAACCTCGATCCCGGCAAAGGCCATCTCGCCGTGACGGCGGGATGGGGCCACGCGGGAGTGGAAGGCGCGGTAATGCCCGGAAAGGGGCGCGTCGTTGAACGCGATTATTCTGCGGATGAGCGCGCGGCGGTTGAGGCAGGCGCAAAGAAACTCGGCCTTTCGGCCAACGATGCTTACCGCCTCCTTGGCGAGCGCACCAACGATATTTTCCTGAACGAAATCGCGTACTGGAAAAACATCCCGGCGCGCGTGTGGGAATACACAATCGGCGGCTATCAGGTAATTAAGAAATGGCTGAGCTATCGCGAGCGCGATCTTCTGGGCCGCGATCTCAAGCCGGAAGAAATCGAGGAGGTCACGGCGATGGCGTGGCGGATCGCGGCGATAATCCTGATGGAGCCGGCGTTGGACGCCAATTACGAGGCGGTGAAGAAATCAACCTATAAGTGGCCGCAGGATAAGATTTAGGGATTCCACGGCAGCGCCCGCTTCGCGGGCGCATGCCTCTGAATGACAAGGAGGGGGTTGCGAGGGCGGGGAAGGTACGTTGCTGGTGGGCGTTACGTGCGCCCGCCTTCGGCGTGCGAGACCCATTCGACTCCGCTCAGGGTGACAAGGAAGGCGGGACAGGATCCGGGGTGCCTCGCGCGCGGCGGCCAACGAAATGACAGGGCCGCTCCTAATGAACCTCTCCCGGCGATCGGGAGAGGACGCGCGGCGCGCCCGTTGTTCTGTTTTTCTTGCAAGGGGTGTGACGCGCAGGTGAGGGACCTTAAACTTAAAGATGCTCTGCGATCCGTTCGAGCACGTTTTCCAAACCGTCCAACACCTCTTCATTCCAAAAGCGCAGCACCCGGTAGCCCCGATCCTCAAGACGTGCGGTGCGGCGTTGGTCGGCCCGCTCCGTCGCTTCTTCGCCATGCTGGCTGCCGTCGAGTTCGATAATCAGGCGCGCCTCAAGGCAGAAGAAATCGGCAATATAGGGCGGGATCGGATGCTGGCGGCGGAACTTCGCTCCCTTGAGTTGGCGGTTGCGCAACTGCGACCATAACTTAAGCTCGGCGTCGGTGCTCGCGGCGCGCAGCGCCCGCGCGCGATCGCGGTCGAGCGGAGGTGCGAGAGGAGCGGAATTTTTCATTGCGGTCCCTCACCCGCGCGTCATGGTGCTTGCAGAACCCTCACCCACCTCGCTCCGCCCGGCTTCCTCTCCCGCAAAAAAGCTGGAGAGGTGGGCAAGCGCCGCGCCGCGCGTCCTCTCCCGATAATAGGGAGAGGTTATTAGGAAAGGAATCGATCTAACCCTCCGCTCGGGACAGACTCTCGCGCGCCTTGGAGCTTGTCCTGAAGGGAAGGGCAAGCTCTCGCTCAGGGCGGTGGTATAGCGAGCGATCCTGCACTCCTACGCTGCGCTTCAGGACAGGCTCTCACTCGCCATCGGTTGAATCGCTTCGCGAGCGGATGGCACACGGAAGCTATCTGCGAAAACCGCCTTCCGCTTCCCTCACCCGAGCGCCCGTTCGCAGAACAACTTAAGTTCACGTTCGTGCCCTCGGTCTGGTTGTTATTCGCTAGTGCGATGTCCCGCAAATCTCTTCAAGGACAAAGAGCACGTTGCGGCCTCAGGTTCCCCCTTTCCCAAGGGAAAGGGGGTTCAGGGGGATAGGACGCGAACGCAGGTCCAAACGCTTCCCCGCGTGGCAAGAAAATAGCGCGAGAGCACGAGCTATTTTCGTGCCACGCGGGAATGGGGAGAAGTGGGTTCTTTCGCGCACGTCCTATCCCCCTCGCCCCCTTCCCTAAACGGGAAGGGGGAACATAGGGAGAGGTTACTAGGAAAGGAATCGACCTAACCCTCTAATGAGGGCGAGCTCAGAGGCGGGCGGTGGCGTAGCGAACGATCCTGCACCCTCACCCGCCGTCGGTCTTAACGCTTCGCGATAGGTCGGCGACCTCCCCCGTGAAAATAACGGGGGAGGGGAATTAGGCGCGGGGGCGGGCGGCGCGCAGATGCACCGCGACGAGCGTCACTGCCGCAGGCGTCACGCCCGGCATCCGCGCCGCCTGTCCAAGCGATCGCGGCCGCGCCGCCGAAAGCCGCTCGCGCACCTCCGTCGACAGCCCGCGGATGCTTTTATAGTCGAGCCATTCCGGAATTATCGTCTCTTCCAGCCGCTTGAAGCGCTCGACGGTCTCCGCCTGCCGGCGCACGTAGCCTTCGTACTTGATCTCGGTTTCAAGCTCGGCCGCTTCATCCAGGTTGAGCGCCCGCGATAGCCCGCCGATTTGCACGACGGTTTCGTATGATACTTCCGGCCGGCGCAGCAGCTCGATCGCGCGGACCGGATTGGCGATCGGCGTTGCGCCGCATTCCGCCAGCGCCGCATTAACGGCGTCGGTCGCCGGTACCGCCGACGCACACAGCCGCGCGATTTCATCGCGGACACGATCGGATTTTGCGCGCACCCGCGCGCCGGCCTCCGCGCCCAGCAGTCCGAGCCGCTCCCCGATCGGGGATAACCGCCTATCGGCATTATCTTCTCTTAGTAGCAAGCGGTATTCCGCGCGCGACGTGAACATCCGGTACGGCTCGCCGCCGATTCCGCGCGTAACCAGGTCGTCGATCATCACGCCGATATATGCCTCGTCGCGCCGCAGGACCATCGCCGGCTCGCCGCGAACGCCCAGCGCCGCATTGATTCCCGCAACGATCCCCTGCGCCGCGGCCTCCTCGTAGCCGGTGGTGCCGTTGATTTGGCCGGCGAAGAACAGCCCGCGCACGAGCTTGGTTTCCAGCGATGCGGCAAGCTGCGTCGGGTCGGAAAAGTCGTATTCGATCGCGTAGCCGGGCCGCATGATTTCGGCGCGCTCGAGTCCCTTGATCGATTGGACCATCGCGATCTGCACATCCAGCGGCAGGCTGGTCGAAAGGCCGTTTGGATAGACCTCGACCGTGTCGCGCCCTTCGGGCTCAAGGAAAATCTGATGGCGTTCTTTGTCGGCAAAGCGCATCACCTTGTCCTCGACCGACGGGCAATAGCGCGGGCCGCGGCTCTTGATGACGCCGGAGTACATCGGCGACCGGTCGATAGCGCCCCGAATCACCTCATGCGTTCGCTCGTTGGTATACGTGAGATGGCATGGGATCTGCGCGCGCTCGATTGCGGCGGTGCGGAATGAAAACGGCGGGGGCGGCTCGTCGCCCGGCTGAATTTCAAGCTCGGAATAATCGATCGTCCGGCCGTCAAGGCGCGGGCAGGTGCCCGTCTTGAGCCGCCCGATACGAAAGCCCAGCTCCGCCAGATGGGCAGACAGGCCCATCGCGGCGAAATCGCCGGCACGGCCGGCGGAATAGTTCTTGTCGCCGACATGGACCAGGCCCTTTAGAAAAGTCCCGGTCGTCAGCACAACGGCGGGCGCCTCGAATACCTCTCCGATTTGCGATTCGACGCCGCGCACGCGGCCATCCTCGACAATCAGCCGCTCGACGCTCGCCTGCCGGATTTGCAGGTTCGCCTGATGCTCCAGCGTGCGCTTGCTCTCCGCCCGATACGCCGCCTTGTCGGCCTGCGCGCGGCGGGCGCGGACGGCAGGGCCTTTGCGAGTGTTGAGAAAACGAAACTGGATTCCGGTCGCGTCGATTAGCTGCCCCATCGCGCCGCCCAGCGCGTCGATCTCGCGCACCAGATGGCCCTTGCCGATTCCGCCAATCGCGGGGTTGCAGGACATCTGGCGAGGCCTCGATGCCGGCGTGGCCGGCGCCGACGACGATGACGTCATAGGGCATGATCCGGCGATTATTGCGCGGCGCATCGCGGTGCGCAAAGCGCCCGCGAATGGTCACGAGCAGGCGTCCCGAGGCCCTGCGAGGGAATTAATTCCCGAAACCCCTAACGGGTTTCGGACTTCCCGTCTCATTCAGAGCCGTTCGAAAACGGCGTTCCGCCATTTTCGGGAGAAACAGGCGGGAGGTGCGGAACGAGCCTGCCCTGAGCGAAGCCGAAGGGTGAGGGGCTCCGCAGAGATGGAATAATCGAAGCACCCTGAAGTGTTTAGCGTGGCATGTCACCGCGCTCGAGTTCGGCCATCAGGGCACGCGACTGCGGATCGTCCGGCGCCTGAGCGAGCGAGAGCGTGCACTCGTCGTGGGCTTCGCGATCGCGATGCAGCGCATGGAGCAGCAGAGCGATCCGATAGTGGGCGATTTGATCGACGGAAGGATTTGATAGCGCGCGCCGGTAGATCGCTAAGGCTTCATCGTAGCGATGCTCCGAGGACAGCACCATCCCGAGATCGAATATAGCGTTCGAATTCTCCGGATGCCGCTCCAGCAGGCTGCGCAGGATGCGCTCGGCGTGAGCATAGTCGCCATGACGGGCGCGGATATGCGCGTCAGCGATTGCCGCGGTTTCCGCGCCGCCGGGGAGCGCGCCGGCTAACGTGAGCGCCGCATAAGCCCCTTTTTCGTCGCCTGCCCCGTCTTCCGCGAGCGCCAGTTCGACATAGGCCTTGGGAGTTGGATGTTCGAGCTCATTGATCCATTCGGTCATCGCACGCGCGGCGGCGGATCGATCGCCGAGCCGGCTGTCCACATGCGCCAATTCATAAAAGCTCGCGGCGCGAGGATCAGGGGCGAGCGTGGCGGCCTCAAACTGATGGCGAGCGCCAAGCAAGTCGCCCTGTGTCTCGAGCGCCCTCCCGAGCGAGATATAGCGACTGGCTTTTTTTGGATACCTTGCAACTTTCCACGACCAATATGACACATCATCGTGCCAGATGGCCTGGACGGAATAGAGGATCGATGCGTAAGCAATCAAAATGGAGACGGCCCCAAGCGATACAAGCCAGGATTTAGACTTGCTACCGCGCCCGAACTGAACCGCAAGGTCGGCGCCCATCAGCAGAGGTCCAAACGACGGAAAATAGAGCCATCGATCGGTAACCGCAGCCGAGAGAAATGTCGGACCGAGCGAGACCAGAAACCAAACGGCGCAAAACAGATACAGGCGGCGGTGCGGATCGCGCCTGAGTAGACAGACGGCCGTGCCGCACAATACCGCAAGTCCGATGACTGATGGTATGAATCCCAGCCGCGCAACGGTGCCAACAAGCCTCCAATGACCCCCTGGGCCCGCCCGCCACGGCATCACAAGCAGAAGCGTATAGGCGGTCACCGTCCTTGAGATCATCTGAGATGCTGCCCATGTCGCGGAATCGACAGTTGGCATACCGTCCACTGGAATTTGCAGATGGATTATCCATGCCAGCAGCATTAGATAGGCGGCCACCGCAGCCGCATAAGGCCACGAGGCAAGCAGGGCCGCGCGCACGCGTTGCAAAATCATCGGCTCTCGCAAATTCCATCCTTCCGCGAAAATGAAGGCGTGGGCAGCGACCAACAACGGAAACGTCGCGGCTGGTTCATATGCCAGCAGGGCGCCGCCGAACAATCCGAGCGACCCAAGGCGCCAGCGCAGGCGCTGGAAGCCGATCGCTCCGTTACCGGGGAGCGACCTCAGGTAGAATATGAATGCGGCGAATTCGAATGCGGCGCAAATCAGCACTTCATTATCTGTGGCGTATGCGACCGTCTCGGCGTGGACCGGGATGAACGCGAACAATGCCGCAGCCAGCAAACCTGCCACCGGGCTGCCGGACAAAAGGTATGCCGTGCGAAAGACCAGCCATACCACGACCAAATAAAGCGCCAGCATCGTCGCGTGGTACCCCGCTGGATTAAGCCCGAACAGATGAAAGTCGAGTGCGTTCCAGACATTCTTCAGCGGCCGGTAGCTTGCAGATTGGGGCAGATGACTGGGATCAATAAACCAGTGGAAATCGTGAACTAGCGATTGCCACATGAACGACCAGTCTCCGATGTATCGGTTGTAAACGATCTCCGACCAATCGTCGTAAAGAAACCCGTTTCCAAAGGATCGGCTATATACGAGCGTAGTAGCGGCGAGGGTAGCCGCCATTCCAATTCCGATTCGAGCATCGCCGCCGCCCAAGCGCGCCAGGAGCAACTGGAGGCGGGTTCGCCACAACGGCGGATTGGCTAGTCGGCCGAACCACCGAGACTCTAATTCATCACGGTCGAATCGTCCAAACGACCGGCTTTCGCCGGCCAACATTATTTCATCGCATTGCGTCACAGTGGCAAAACCACCACATCAGGCGGGCACGTTGAGAGCGATTGGCATGTGCCACTGCTTATTCCGAATAGAAATCGCCATGATTTTTCAATTGGCAAGAGCACGCAGGATCACGCAGCAAAGAGCGACGACGCCGGAAATAAATGCAATTGCCCCCATCTGCTTCATCCGCGCCTCAAGCGCCGGATGCATCAGGCTGTTCACCATCCACATGGTTTCTTTCGAAACTTCGTCAGCCAGCCAATCGAGGCTCCCGGATTGCGCCTCTCCCTTCAAGATCCAAAACCGATGAAACAAAGTACGGCGCGTGGCTATCACCGGAGCATTGCGAACGGAGAAATTAGACAAATGATCGACCCGGTAGAAAAAACGCAAGAATAAAATCCGCCCGATCCGATGCCATACCTCGTGAGGTTCGGAAATGATCACGAGCTTGGAAATCTTGAGGGCATCCGAAAGAACCTGGTGCGGTTGCAGCATGTACCGGATCGAATCGCAGAACAGCACCGCGTCGAACGGCGGGTGGTCGCTCAAGCCGGACAAGTCCTTCTGCAGTACCTCCGCGCGCTCAACCCGCTTGCGAGCTTTGGCGACCATGCTGATATCCAAATCCAGCCCGCAAGCTTCATATCCATCGCGTTCCAGCGCCTGCAGAAGGCTTCCATCGCCACAGCCCACGTCGCATATCGTTGCACCGGGCTTCACTAATTCGCCGATCAGGGCACGCAACTTCCGATCGCGCAAAGAAAAGGCCCGGTCCACGAATCCTTCCATTAAAGGCATCCGTAATCGCGGCTCCCCGACGAGAAGGCCTGGTGACAATGGACCGGTTTTACCGCGAGTGCGCGAAGCTCGAATCAAGCTCCGCACGGAAAACGCCACATATATTGGTATAGCGATCGCCACCAATCTGATTATGTATCTCAAAATCTCGGGGTACATTGCTCCCACGACGCAATGGTGAACCCGGCCCGGATGACCCAGGTTACCCTCCAAGCAAATACTGCTAGCTGTTGCTTCAATAGCACATATACGCCTATTTGTCACTACCATAGCGAAACGTGCAGGACGGTGTTCAGTAGTGATATCACGCAGTTTCTTTAACCGTTTTCAGCGCTGCCATCCCGCGTGGATCACGATTCATGCCGATTGCGGTCGTAGCGAGAATCGCGGCCATTGCACGCACTCTCGCGCCGACGAGGCGGAAATGCCACTAAAACCTCAACAAAGTTTCAGACTTCCGGTCTAGGTGAGAAAGGATGACCGAAGGGTCGTTGGAGTTTCGGAGGTGCGATTACGAAGGCCGTTTTCCCGGCACGTAGCCGAATTCGTCGAACAATTCAGACCATCGAGCATTCACCAGAGGGCTCCAGTCCGCGGTCGATTGCGCCGTACGGCGTGAATTTTGCGCCATGTATGCGCTCACCTTCGGCAACATAGCGGACGGATCGCCAAACCCCAGCCGTTCATACAAATGCGAAATGACGCCACACGGGTCGGCAACCAGATCCTCGTAGCGAATCGTCGCGACCCGATTTGCCGGCAACTTCAGCATCGAGTTTTTCAGCTTACGTTCCATCGCGAGCCGGGTTTCCAATATCCGCTCGATCAGCATGTCCTGGTGAGGTGGCGGTGTCAGCGCGTAGCGCTGCCACATGCTCTGCCAGAGCCCCAGCGTCGAGGCAAAAACCGCACACGGCTCGCGCACCAGCCGAATGAACATCGCGCCCGGAAACAGCGTGCTGAGTGTTGGTACTCGAAACGAGTTGGTTGGAGATTTGACCAACAGCCGCTTTTCGGGTCCCTGGATGAAGGTGGTCGCTTTCAGAATCCATGTCATCGCATCGCTCCAACTCTGCGCCTGCGCGGGCTCGAAAAGCCCGGGATCGCTCAAGGCTTCCAATCGATGAATCGCGGAGGGAAACATGAACGCTTCATACGGCGATGTTGCACCCATGCACAGCAGGGCGAACTCCTCCTCCTGCGGCGAGGAAGCCGAAACCGTGATGTCGCCGGTTGGACGGGTGACCCGTTCCGCGGAGGGTGCGCCGTAGCGCGTGAGCAGAAAATGATGCGGGTTGAAACAAGCGTAGGTGCTAGGAGCTACGAAGGCGTCGTCGAGCGCAAGCAACTCGTGCAGCAGTGTTGTTCCGCTGCGCCAATGTCCGACCAGAAAGAGCGGCGGCCTAAGCTCGAGGCGGTTGAGGGTTGGCAGGTACAACCGATTCTGAAGCGTCGCCAGCGCGGAGAATATGCCGCCCGCCAAGTAGAAGCGCGCCTCTAGCGCGCCGCCAATCGGCTCGCGATTGCGGCCGCGGATCCTGCGCCATGCGGCGAGACTCAGGTTGAAAGCCGGCCGTGACCAGGCTCCTGAGCTCATGCAGGAGAAACCGGCAGCGCATCGGCGATGATCATTTTGAGTTCCCGCCACCGAGCGTGGCCATCAGGGCTTGCGCCTTGGAATCATTGGGCGCCTGAGCCAGCGCCAGTGCGCATTCGTCGCGAGCCTCGCGATCGCGGCCCAGCTGATGCAACAAGCGCGCAATCTGATAATGGATCGTCGGCGCGGTTGAAAGGCCGGATGCCGCCTGCCGGTAGGCAGCGATTGCTTCGTCATAACGATGCTCGGAGGCCAGCACCATGCCGAGGTCGAGCGTCGCGTCGCGGTTGTTGGGCTGTTCCCGAATCACTTCGCGAAGCACTTTCTCCGCATCCAGAAAATCGCCCTGCCGGAAGCGGGTTTGCGCGCGATTCAGCGCGAACTGGTTCTTCAGTTCCGCGTCGACGGTCGTCGCTTCGGATGGGGAAGGGCAAACCGGCGGTCCGCAACCAAGCTGATCGCAAAATCGCCGCCTGATATCGCCGATCAGGCCCATTTCGTCCGCGAGAGACGCGGCTTCTGACGTGTTGCGGGATTGCTCCGGATCGCGCGAGATATCAAACAAGTCATTCCTTCCGGAAGGAAGATACATCACCAGATGATAGGGTCCGGAATTCGCGGCGATTGTTCCGATGCGGGGCCGGCTGAATGCGCTGGATTGAGCGAGATACATCGAGTAGCTGGGTTCCTGCTGGGATGCTGCCGGCGTGGTATCCATTAGCGGGTGACCTTCCATCCACGATGGCGCCGCAATTCCAAGAGCGGCAAGAATTGTGGGGGCAACATCGGAAAGGTCGGCGTTTTTGGTTTCGGTGTATGCGCGGTCTTGGCCCGGCAGCGAAATCAGAAGCGGGATATGGGTTTCTGGATAATGCAGGTCTGGCGATCCGTGGCTCCAAAAGTTGTCGGAAAAATTTTCGCCATGATCGGCGGTCACCACCAGGATGGTGTTCGCGTTGCGATGGTCAGCGGCCATCCAGGCAAGAAACTGTCCCAGTGCATCGTCGCACTCGGCCACTTCCTCATCATAGCGCAGTCTCAGCACGTCGGCGCCGTGTTGCCACGTGGCCGGATTGCTCATCGCGGGGGGTAGCCCGTCGGGGGGAAAGTCCGCCTCGGGGCCGGTAAGAAACCGGCCCCGAAAAGACGCATCTGTCACATAGGGAAAATGCGGGGGATACAGGTGAACCCACAGGAAGTAGGGCTCGGGTGCACCCCTGATAAAATCCTCGGCAGAGGAAAAAACCGCGCGCGGGTCGACAATATGTAGATTGAATCCGCTGAAACGCATGCCGATTCTCACTACTGTCCTTGTTAGTAACTCACTAAGTCTGGCGCGGGTGGCCCACTCAAACAGCAGGCTATGCCGCACCTGAAGTAAAAAGACTTCCGGGGAAAACCAAAAGGCCGTTGGGGGCCACGGCAATATCGAAAAGGAATCATCAAGCTGCAAAACCAGAGGATGAGCCACCGGATTGGTGACGATTGCCGCCGTAGTGTATCCGTGCTCGCGCAGTATCCAGGCAATGTTTCGCTCGCGGTGCTCGGGAGGGATATGCCAATTAATCCCGAGCACCCGCGTGGTCAGCGGGTACTGGCCGGTCAACAGCGAGGCAACCGCTGGCGTCGTATGGTCGGCCGTCGAGACAAAATTGACGAAGTTATAGCTGCGCCGAGCTAGATCCTTGAATTGTGGCGTGGTTGGCAGACGGTATCCATAGAGCGACATATCCTGAGCCGCCAACGCGTCGAAGCTGATGATCACCACGTTAGGCTTGTCCGTGCGATTGGTTGGCGGTTGCCGCGCGTTCGGCATCGAATCAAAGCTGCGCCAGCCAAAACCTCCCGTCAGCACGACAACCAAGAGCAATGGACAGGCCGCCGCAAGCACAATCTGCGATGACTGGTTGAGGCGATTGACGAGTTCAACAGCATGCCGCCAGCCCAAGAACAGAATTAGCCCGATTACCGCAACGGCCGGCAAGTAGCTCAGCGGTGCGCTCGCCCCAGCACCGATTGTGCTGCTAACGGGTGTTGCCAGTGCGCTGAAACATGAAATTATGCTCGTGAAGGCGAGTATCCCCGCGCAATTCGCATCGGCCCGCTCGCCCCACAGTTTGAGCGCACGGCCGAAATGAAGAAGCAGCGCAAGGACTGCCGCACCGACAGCTTCGAGCAAGAGGACCGCCGAAATTTCCAGCGCCAGTTCTGCGACTGCCTCCCATTTGGTCAGGTAGTAGGACCAAGGAAGCAATTGGCTGGCGTATATTGGCGTCAGGAAAAGGACCGTTAACACACCAACGCTGCGAAACAACAGCCACCATCGGCGAGCCACGGTCTACTTCCTGACTTTGTCCGTGGCGCCGGATGGGTCGCTTCCCTTCCATCGGTCGCGGACGGATTTGATTAACCGGCGTATTTCTTTGCGGCAATAGAAAATAAACGAAAGAAAAATCGCCATGAGCGGAGCCAATGTTTGCGCGATAAATCCGCCCGCATTCGGGTCGATATAAGCCCAGCATTCGCCGTGCCACGACAGTACGAGGAAGATCGCCGCAGCGACGGTAACAATCGGAGACCAACCGCGCACGAAGCGAGGCGCATCGCTCGAACCGCCGGATGCCTGTCCCGGAGCGGGTGTGGATGGATTTCCGCGTATCGTCATCAACTTGCCTTATTCACGGCCGCATCCCCACATGGGTGCAGGCGGCAACCATGCTCTGGATATTAACGGGGATTTCCGTGCCTGCGCCTGCAATCGTAATTAATCTAGCATAAATCTGCCAACACAAGGTAAATGGGGGCTTTTTTCCACCCAATCGACGATGATCTGAATGACGCCGCGAGGCCGCCGGCGGTGATCATTTTATTTCCGCGCCACCAATCGCGGACATCAAGGCCTGCACTCTGGCGTCGTTGGGTGCTTGTGCGAGTGCTGCCCTGCACTCCTCGCGCGCTTCTGCATTTCGGCCCATCTGATGGAGCAGCAAGGCGATTTTGTAGTGAATATCCGGCGCGTAGGATAGGCGCGCCACTGCGCGCCGGTAGACCGCCAATGCCTCGTCTCTACGATTATCCGCCACCAGTACCGTTCCGAGGTCGAGCAGCGCCTGCTTGTTGTCTGGATGGCGGCGGAGCAGTTCACGCAAGATTCCCTCGCAACGCCTGTGGTCGCCGTGGCGTAAACGAATCTGGACGTCCGCCAGCGCGGTGACCTCGGCGCTGCCTGGGAGCGCCGCCGCCTGCATCAGCGCTGCTTTCGCGCCGTCAGAATCCCCCGCGGCGTCGTCCGCCAACGCCAACTCAATGCAATTATCGGGAGTTGGTTGCTTGAGCCGCTTGAACCAATCGGTCATAGCGCGCGCTGCGGCAGCATTGTCGCCCAATCGCTGATCGACATGTGCCAGATAATGGACTTGCTCTGCATCCGGATTCGCACTGAGCGAAATGCTTTCCTCATATTGACGGCGCGCTGCCGCCAAGTCGCCGCGAGCTTCGAGCGCGCTTGCCAGTGACGAATGGAATGCCGCGACTTTTGGATAGGCCTCGACAAGAGCTGACGTTGCCGAGGCGTCGTCGTACCAGTAGGATTGCATAGAAAAGAGGACCGAAGCGTAAGTGACTATTATCACGACTATCACGGCCCCGACCACTTTTGCCCTCGCCCTGCTTTCTCTCCCGGAAAATACCGCGACATCCGCAATCAGCAAACAAAATCCAAACGAGGGTAGGTAAGCCCATCGATCCGCAGCCGTATAAGCACCCATCAGGACACCAACTGCAGTCGGAACCCATATGGTGCAAAAGAGTCGGAGGCGACGATGTGGATGGGGCCAGAGTGAAAAGCTAAGTATGCCCAACGCTGCTGCGATTCCCGCAATCAGTAGGCTGAAGTCTGACTGTCCCGAATTCCACATGCCATCCGCCATCGGATGTGCCGGTCCAGCCAACCATGGCACCACCAGCAGCATAGTATACATTGCGATTAGAGCAAGAATCCTTTGGCCGACGATTCCGACTGTCGTCCAGAGACTGCCAACGGCGTTTGTCATCAGCGGGCGGCCAGAATTCGCCGAATTGACGATCTGAGGCGGCGCATAAATTGTCCAGCCTCGGAACTGCGGATGGATGAAGAAACCGAACACCCAAAACCGAAGTCCAAAGTATGCGGCGAGCACGACCGCGTAAGGCCAGGTTGCAACCAGGACCGCGTGAATGCGCCGCAAAAGCGGCACTTGGCGATCATTGTCACTTTTCCCAATTATGAACGCATGGACCGCGATCAGCAGCGGAAACATGACCGCAGGCTCATACGATAACAACGCGCCGCCGAAATTGCCGAGCGATAGGATTCGCCAGCGGAGGCCATGACGTTCCGCCGACCCGTAGGTACTCAGCCATCGCAGGTAAAACTCAAACGCCGTAAGTTCGAATAGAGCGCAGAGCAGAACCTCTATAGACGTGGGCCACGATACCACTTCGGCGTGCACTGGCATTAGAGCGAACAGCGCAGCAGATAATAGCGCCGTTGAGCGATCAGCGGTCAATTGCGCTGCAACGCGAAAAACCAGCCACACCATAATCAGATGGAGCCCAATCAAAGTAGCATGATAGCCGCACGGATCGGTCCCGAAGAGGTGGAAGTTGAGCGCGTTCCAGATGTTCTTCAGCGGCCGATAGTGCGCGCTTTGAGGTAAATGAGCAGGATCTACATACCAAGCTCTGTCGCGGACCATCGACTTCCAGATGAATGACCAGTCCCGGATGTACGGATTGTTGGCGATATCTGGCCAATCATCGCCGACAAATTTGTTGCCCAGCGAGCGGCTGTACAAGACCGCGGTGGCCGCCAGGATCGCCGCGAGCCACGTGCCGCTTTGGGCGTCGCCTTTTCCCAGCCTGGTCAAAAACGGCTGAAATCGCGCCAGCCATGGGGGTGGAGCGGATTCGCCGCCTAACCACCAAGACACTTTTGCATCGCGGTTGGGCCCATCGGCGGTGAAGTTTCTATTATCCGCCATCTCAGTGAACTCCACCGCCGCGGTCGATTGCGGCCATCAATGCCTTGGCCTTGGGATCGCCCGGCGCCTGCGCAAGCGCAATTGCACATTCATCATGCGCTTCGCGCTCACGGCCCATCTGATGGAGCGTCATGGCAATCCGGTAATGAATCCCAGGTGACGTGGACAGGCCGGACGCAGCCCGCCTGTAAATCGCCAATGCCTCGTCATAGCGATGCTGGGCAAACAGCACCATCCCGAGGTCGAGCTGCGCCTGCTGGTTGTCCGGATGGCGGCGGAGCAATTCGCGCAAGATCTCTTCGGGCCGTTTGCTGTCACCGTGACGAAACCGGATTTGCGCGTCGGCCAGTGCTGTGATTTCCGCACTGCCCGGCAGCGCCGCCGCCTTTGCCAGCGCCGCTTGAGCGCTGTGCGCGTCGCCGGCCGCGTCGTCGGCAATCGCCAGATCGATATATGCGCTGGCATCCGGATGATCGAGCCGCTTGACCCATTGCGCCATCGCGCGCTCGGCCGCGGCATGGTCGCCAAGCTGCACTTCCAACCGCGCTAGCTCACGGTAGAGAGCCGGATCGGCATTGGGCAAGGCCGCAGCTGTGTCGAACTCACGGCGCGCGCCGGTTATGTCGCCATGGTCTTCAAGCGCGAGGCCCCGCCGGTAGTGCAGATCGGACTGCAGGGGACTCTCTTCAATATAGCGCGAGTAAAACGTTGCATTATTCTTCCAGTAGCGTTGCAGAGAAAAGAGTATCCCGGCGTAAGCGGCCAACACAGCAACCGCCGCGATCTTAACGACTGTCGCCTTTACCGCGCTTCCACGCGCGAAGTCGACTGCGACACTGGCGGCCAGCACGCAAAATCCGGCCGCCGGAAGATAAATGTAATGAGTCTCCAAGTGGCAGCAAATCGCCACCATCATGAGCGGAATCGGAATCCATGCCGCGCAAAATAGCCACAGGCAATAACGTGAATGATATTTAATCAAGAAATAGTATATGACGATTATCGCCGCTGCAGAGGCCGCTGCCAGTCCCGCTTTTAACAGCATGAACGTCTGGATCGCGTTCGGCGGGATCGGCCAGATGAAGTTTACCGGTGAAGGCAGCCAAGGCATTATCAACAGAATTAGGCTTCCAGCCACTAATCCCGGAAACCTCGAAGTGACTATGCCGAACCAAATTGGGGTTCCGCTGTCAATGCGAAGCGGGCTGCCGCGGGACAGGTAGCCGAGTACGAATGATCGGAGCGCCAAACCGCCGGCCACTTCTATCGCGTAGGGCCATACTGCGGAAAATGTGCGGCGCAATCCATTCTTAAAGCCAGCAACACTAGTATCGTCCCAATCCGAACCCAACAAAAAAGCGTGAGCTGCGATCAAAAGCGGAAACGTAATGGCCCCTTCGTACGTCAGCAGTGCGGCGGCATAAAACGCGAGTGAGACGGCAAGCGAGTGGCGGGGCCGATCCTTCGCCACCGATTCTCCTTGATAGCGCAGATACGATTCGAATGCGGCCAACTGAAACGCCGCGCTAATTGGCGACGCGACGGCATAGACCACCGCCTCCGCATTCACCGGCATCAATGCGAACAGTGCTGCAGCCAGCAACCCTGTTGGACGATCGGCGCCAAGGAGCCACGCGATCCGAAACACCAGCCACACGCACAGCAGATGCAGTGCAATTTTCGCCGCTAGCCACCCGGCCGGATGAAGTCCAAACAAATGGAAATTGAGCGCCACCCAAATTCCCGACATTGGGCGATAAAACGAATTTTGCGACGGATGTACCGGATCGATCAGCCAACCTTCATCGTGAAACAGCGACTTCCATAGATACAGCCAGTCTCCAATGAATTTGCTCTGCACTGTAAAGCGTAAGTCACCAACAAATTCATTTCCGAGCGAGCGGCAATATACCAGCGCGGTGAAGATCAGTATCGCCGCCAGCCAACCGCCCACCTGTGCATCGCCCGCGCCAAAGCGCGTGAGGAGCGAGCGAAGCCGGCTGGACGGCGCCTCCGGCCGTCGGGGAACGGCGGCGATTTCGAGGCTTTCAGCGGCCATGGGTATCCAGCTTAGCGCTCCACCAAATGGGGACAATACCTTGCCAATGCAGGTAGTTTCGCGGTATTAGTGTGGTTAAACTGCGGTAGGATACGCACGATATGACAACTAGCCAACCCGGGCTGCCCGAGAAGCCCTCCCGCCGCGAAAAGCGCGCTGAAATCCGCGCCGATTTGATTGCGAACTTTCCGCGCTGGTATAACCCGGCTCTGCATCTTGCGACGCTGTGTTTAGTTACTGTCGCGATGCTGTTGGTCGCTGTTGGCGGGCTAAGAAACCTACGCGGATGGGAGCTGCTCGCAATTCCGGCCACGTGGCTAATTTTCAATCCGATCGAATGGACCATTCACCACGATTTAGACATCGGACAGCGCTGGTTCTTCCTGAAGCGAGCTGTCTACGATCACCATACTCCGGAGCATCACATCGTTTTCGCCGACGATGATATGTCGATACAGGACCAGCGTGAAATCGGATTGATTCTGACCAAGTCCTACGGCTTGTTCTTATTTTATCTGGTTGTGGTAGCGCCGCCGTCGGCGTTCATCTGGATTCTGGGACTTCATAACCCAGCTCTGCTCTATTTCGCGACCATGACTCTTTGCGTCATGAGTTACGAATTGTTGCATCTGGCCTCCCATCTTCCGGAAACTAGCTGGTTAGCGCGGACGGAATTGATCCAGTTCGTCAAGCGCAATCATACTATTCATCACGATCCGCGCCTGAAGCTGGGCTGTAATTTCAACACACTTTTCCCGTTGACCGATTGGCTTTTAGGAACTTATATCGCGGATCCTACACAGGCGCTCGCCGCGCGGCAGGATCGGCTCGCTCGCCAGCCGTGACACTGCCGGCTAGGTTGGCGGACCGCGCGCGATGAACAAACAGGCCGGTTAGCGGCCATTAGTGAACGCGGGTCCCGTTCGATCACTGGCGGGATCCCGCCCAGCCGTCCCTGCCGGAGCTCCGAAACAGCCAAAATGGAAATCCTCGCCGAGAACCGCCACCTGCCGGAGTTGAGCGATCCGCGCGGAGTGCGCGCCGCTTCGCTATATCTGGCGGTTTCACTTTTCGTATTCGGGCGGCCCTTGGCCGGCCATTTTCGCGACTCATTCATAGGCACGGGCCCAAGTCCCGTCGGCCTGATGATGTTTATGACTTGGTGGCCGTATGCGCTGATGCACCGGCTGAACCCGTTTTATTCGGACTTCATGTGGGCCCCCGTCGGCATCAACATGACCTGGGTAACTTCGCTGCCGCTGCCCGCCTTGGTGATGTGGCCGATTGCCGCCGCGTTTGGACCGATCGCCGCCTATAACATCATCAGTTTGCTCTCTCCGCCATTGGCGGCGTGGGCGGCATTTTTGTTGTGCCGCCATCTCTCAAGATCCTGGTGGCCATCGCTTTTGGGTGGGTATCTGTTTGGCTTCTCGGCCTACATGCTCAGCGAGGAGATAAGCGGCGATCGGCATCTGACTCTGGCCTTTCCGGTGCCGCTTGCGATCCTGACGGCGGTTCGGGCAATTACCGAACCAAAGGATCCTGCAATCGGCCGCCTTATATTATCGTTTGCGGCGTTGTTCGTCGTTGAATTCCTGATTTCAACCGAAATTTTCGCAACGATGGCCCTGTTCGGAGCAAGCGCGCTGTTCGTCGGCTGGTTGTTCGCGCCTCCTCAAACAGCACAGCGAATCGTCACGGTCATCATTGCAATAGCGTGGGCATCACTGCTCGCAGTAGTTATACTTAGTCCATATATATATTGGCTATTCGCCCTTGGCGTGCCCCCTGGCGAGGTATGGCAGGGGGCGACCGACCTATTCTCCGGCGATCCGGTTCGATTTGCGATCCCGGCGATCGATAACGCGATTGGCTCGCTTGCCCCATTCCGCAATCTTGCGGAGCGGTTCTTTACCGGCGGGATGGAGACCAATTCATGGTATATCGGCGTGCCGATGCTAGCGATCCTGGCTGCTTATGGATGGCGCCAGTGGCGATCGCGATTGGGTGGAACTCTGCTAATCCTGTTCGTGTTTGTCTCACTGTCGGCGCTCGGGCGACGGCCATACGTCTTTGGCTTTCGTCCATATTCGCTTGTTGGTGAAATTATCTATTCACTGCCATTGCTCAACAAGGCGCTCCCCAGCCGCTTCATGATGTACAGTTTTCTCATTCTCGCAGTCATAGTCTCGCTATGGTTCGCCACGAACCGGCTCGGTTCGGCTGCAAACGCAGTACTGGCCGCGGTCGTGATCGGGGCTGCCTTGCCGAACCCTTTATATCCATGGTCGCAGCCGGCCAGGTCACCGGCCTTTTTCTCGGATGGAACTTACCGGGAATATTTAAATCCCGGCGAGAACGTTCTGATCTTGCCATTTGGCCATCGCGGACAGAGCGATCTCTGGCTGGCCGAATCCGGCATGTATTTTCGATTGGTCGGGGGATGGGTAGGGCCGTATCCCGCGGAATTTTTGGGTTGGCCGGTGCTGTTGGCGTTTACTGATTCAGCCTACCTGCCCGATGCAAACACTCAGCTTGGCGCTTTCCTGGCGCATTTTAAGGTTGCTGCCGCGGTGGTGGCCGATTCCGATCCGGAGGCAGCCGTATGGCGCGAGTGTTTCGCGAATTTCTCAAGCGCAAACACCCACATCGGCGGGGTTACGGTCTTCCGTATTCGTTCTACTTCGCTGGACCCTTACCGCAATGCGACGAAACTGCAAATGCGCCAGCAAGCAGCCATCAGCGCCGTCGACAGCCTGGTCGTAGCCGCAGGAAATTGGCTCCTAAGTGGCGGTAGCCTGGCTCAACTTACGCCACCGGCCGCGCTTCAACGCGGCTTCCTGAAGGAATCCTGGTGCCTGGGTCCCAAGATTCCATTTCTAGCAAACAGGAATTACAAACCGCTGGACGAGGCGGCAGACATACATAGTCATTCGTTCTGCGGCACCGGACTCGGTATGACTCCGGACGGACGCCTGATGGTCGGCCTGTTCGGCTCATATGCCGATCTGAAACCTGCGATCGATCGCTATCGGGCCGCCGCCCAGCACATATATTTCCCGTTTCCGCGCGACTTGCTATCGCCTGGCGCTCCAGCGCCCGCTGCCGACAAGTGGGCTTTGATGGTGATGGAATTCGACCCGGATCGCGTCCGTACGATTGCCACAAACTCGAAGCAGGCGAAGCCGTAAGCATAGTGTGTGGACTAATTCAGGCGCCCCGTGTTCTTAGCCGCCGCGTTGAACACGACCACACCCGGGAGTAAGCTCCTCAATGGCATCACATCCGAGCATGGAACGTTCAGCCGAGAACTACTGCTTGTCACAATCACGTGACCGGCGTGGTCTCCTGGCATTCACAATATACACGATACTTTCGATCCTGATCTTCGGCAGCTCGCTCTGGGGCCGCTTTGGCGATGCGCATATCGGCACGCCGGCCACGCCGGGTGGTTTGATGTTGGCATTGGTTTGGTGGCCATACGCACTTGTTCATCGATTGAACCCGTTCTACGCCTACTTTCTTTGGGCACCGGTCGGGATAAACCTCGCGTGGGTCACCGCCATGCCGTTACCTTCGCTTCTAATTTGGCCGGCAACTGCCGCGTTCGGGCCCATCGTCTCCTATAATTTGCTAAGTTTGCTATCTCCCGCGCTGGCGGGATGGGGCGGATTTTTGCTCTGCCGTTATATATCGAAATCATGGTGGCCGTCGCTTCTGGGTGGATACATTTTCGGCTTTTCCGCCTACATGATGAACGAAGAGAGCAGCGGAGATCGCCATCTAACGCTGGTTTTCCTGGTACCGATCCTCGGACTGATAGTCAGCCGTGCGATCTTTGAAGTGCGAAGCCGGTCCAATATCAAGCTGATTTGTTTGCTGGCGGCGATTCTTGCGGCGGAATTTTTAATTTCCAACGAAGTGTTTGCAACTATGACCTGGTTCGGCGCGATAGCGCTTGCGACCGGCTGGCTGGTTGCGAGTCCGGAGATTGCGCGGAGAATAGTCAACGTTGGCTGTTTGACATTCTGCGCATATCTGCTGGCGGCGATGATAGTCAGCCCAAATCTCTACTGGCTATTTGCTTTCGGTTTTCCGCATGGCGAAATTCTACCGGGGCTGGCCCAAAACGCCTCCGCCGATCTCCTGAACCTCGTGGCCCCCCCCGGTTCGAGCGTACTTGGCCGAATTCCGCCATTCCGCGATCTTTGGGCGTATGCGTCACCGCCTGGCATCAACACAAATCCGTCTTACATTGGCCTGCCATCGTTGGCTATCGCGGCGGTTTACCTGCTACGCAATTGGCGCTCGCGGCTCGGAAAATTCCTTATCTTGTCATTCACCATTGTCATCTTATTCGCATTGGGCCCGCGTCTTCATATCCACGGTACGGTGCTCTTTCCGCTCCCTGCAGGAACCTTGCTGTCTCTGCCGTTAATCGATAAAGCGCTGCCGGGCCGGTTCACGATGTATGGTTCACTATTTCTTGGAATTATCGCATCGCTCTGGTTTTCAACCAACCGTCTTCGGCCGATGGCAAATACCGCGGTGGCCGCCGTGATCGTCCTCTCGACGCTGCCGAGTCCCTCATTCGGATGGGCGTATCCGATTAACACCCCCGCGTTTTTCGCCACCGGAATGTATCGCAGCTACCTAAAACCGGGTGAGAATGTCCTGGTGCTGCCGTTTGGCGCCCTTAGCAATTGTATGCTCTGGCTGGCGCAGACAGGATTGTATTTCCGAATGGTCGGCGGATGGACCGGGTTGTGTCCGGTAGAGTTCAGCAATTGGCCAGCGCTTCAGGCATTCTCCTGGCCGACATTTTTGCCTGACGCGACCGACCAATTCGGCGCGTTTATGGCGCATTTTCAGGTCGACGCCACCGTGGTGGCAGGCGGCGGCCCGGATGCGGAATCCTGGGACCGGATCTTTTCCAAATTCGCGAGCGCAAAGTATGATGCCGGTGGCGTAACGGTTTACCGCATCCTGCCTTCCAAGCTGGAGCCCTACCGCCAGGCCACCAAAATTGAAATGCGGCAGCGGGCTGCTTCAGGCGCGATCGACGCTCTCCTGCTCGCCGGTGACCAATGGCTTTCCGCAGGCCACAACCTTAAGCAATTCGAGCCGGCAGCGGGGCTTAGGGCAGGTTATCTCAAAGACTCATGGTGCGTCGGTCCCACCCGAGACCTGTTTTCCGGACAGTATCCGAAGTCCGTGGATTCGATGCATTATTGGTTCTCCGTGGATTCGCTTCATCATTGGTTTTGCGGTATCGAGGTCGGCGGAACCACCAATGGCGACCTGATGATTGGATTGGGCGGCGAATACGCCGATTTCGAACCCGCCATAGCGCGATATCGTACCACCGCGAAACACATATTTTTCCCCTTTCCACGCGATTTGCTTTCACCGCGGACACCGGTCCCGCCGGCCAAACGACTGGGATATTTGGAGATGGAATTCGAACCGGACCGTATTTCTGCAATTGCCAATCAACTTCGGGCGCCGACACCGTGAGCGTACGGCTCCGTCAATTCCGCTGGTCAAATCCAAGTGACGCCGGCGGCTTGCTCGCATTTCTGGTGTTTCTGGCGCTTTCCCTGTTGATAGTCGGCCGTCCGCTATTGGGCGATATGCAAGGTGTTCATGCCGGCATGGGTGAGGATTCGACCATCTTCATGTGGGACTTGACTTGGTGGCCTTATGCGCTGGGGCGGGGATTGAATCCGTTCTACACCTACTTCATTTGGTACCCAGTCGGCGTAAATTTGACGGGAACCGCGTCAATTCCATTACCCGCCATTTTGATGTGGCCCATAACCGCCAAATTCGGGCCGGTTGCGGCCTTCAACATTCTCACTCTGCTTGCGCCGGCACTTGCCGCTTGGGGCGCCTTCGTACTGTGCCGGTACGTTTCGAAATCGTGGTGGCCTTCGCTTTTGGGCGGCTACATTTTCGGTTTCACGAATGAAAACTTGCTACATGTCTTTGGAGCTCAACTGCATATGGCACTGGCGGTATTTTTGGTGCCGCTGGCCATACTTGCCACCGCCCGGGCGATTGCGGGCGAGATTGCGAGCGCCACCCTGACGGCGGCGCTCGCTGCCATTCTCGCAGCCGAAGTTCTGATTTCCACTGAAACTTGCGCAACGATGACAATGTTTGGAGCGATGGCGCTGGTTGCCGGCTGGTCATTTTCTCCGGAGGAAACCGCCCGGCGGACAATTAAAGCCGCGTTGCCAATATTATATGCGTACGTATTAGCAGCTGTTGCGCTCAGTCCGTTTATCTACTGGTTGTTCGCCCGCGGATGGCCACCCAGTGAAGCAACAGCTGGTGAAGCTGTGTCGCTCGACCTTCTGCAGTTTTTGGGCCTCGATAACCGGCCGTCCAATCTGCCAATACTGGCGATCACCGCAGTTTACGCGTGGCAAACCCGGCACACGCCGCTGGCCAAAGTGCTTCTTGCATCATTGGCTATCGTGTCAATATTCACGCTGGGCCCGCGCCTTCACGTCTACGGTGAGGCTCTCTTCTTGTTGCCTGGGAAGGTTTTGGACTTTCTGCCGGTAATGAAGCAGGCGTTCCCGGCCCGCATTTTTATATATTGCGTCCTGCTTCTCGCAATCGTCGTTACGCACTGGTTCAGTTCGAACGGATTTGGACCGGCAACAAACGCCGTCTTTGCCACTATCGTGATCGCTTTTACGGTCCCTAACTTGTTATCTCATGGATGGAGCCGGCCGGCGGATATTCCATCCTTCTTCACAACTGAAATGTACCGAAATTACCTGAAGCCCGGGGAAAATGTTCTGGTTTTCCCGTTCGGCGCTCGCGGCGACAGCATGCTCTGGCAAGCTGAGAGTAATATGTACTTCCGAATGGTGGGGGGACACATGGGAGTGTTCCCTGCTGAATACTCCGGCTGGCCCATCTTCCAGGCATTTTACCTTGCTACCTATATTCCCGATGCAGCCAGCCAGCTCGGCGCTTTCCTGATCCACCACCAAGTCGATGCCGCCATCGTGGCCAACGGCGAACCAGAAGCCGAACGGTGGGACCAGCTTTTGTCGCAGTTCTCAAGCACTAAAAATAGTGACGGCGGCGTTACGATATACCGGATCCGCCCGTCAGCGCTGGAGCCTTATCGCCAAACCACCGCATTGGAGATGCGGCAACAGGCTGCCTTGACGGCAGCCGACCGCCTACTGGGCGTCGCCGGCGGATGGCTCGCCGCCGGTCATAATCTTGGGCAATTGACAGCGTTTGCGGCCTATCAAAACGGGATGCTGAAGGAATCTTGGTGCGTCGGAGATCGGCTTGGCATGTTCACCGGCAAGCCGCTTGCCGTCACAAGTCCAGGCAGTCCCTGGTTTTGCGGTGTAATGCTAACTGTGACGCCCGATGGCCAACGCCTGGTGGTTGGAGAATTTGGTACGTACGCCGATCTCGAACCAACCATCGCTCGATACCGCACTTCGGCATCGCACATATATTTCCCCTATCCGCACGACCTGCTGGCGCCGCGCGCTCCCGCTTCCGCCGTCAGCGATTGGGCTTTCATGAAGCTTGAATTCGCTCCAAGCATGGTCGCCGCGCTCTCCTCTCAACTCCCGGCTTCGCAGCCATAGCTATCAGCCATCATCCTATGGATTATCCAGTGGCTATTAGCCGCAAGCAAGCCGCCAAGAAATAATATGGCCTGCCGGCTTTCTTAAGTTATTTGTCTATCTCATTTGCGGTCTTCAGCAGACCACTCTGGGGTAGATTTAGGGGGGGGTCATCACGGCCGGCAAACGGTTTGCGGCGGACCACAGTCTGCCGGATTTCACTCTGGAAAAGAGGGGATTAGGTGGGAGTTGACTCATGCCTGATTTTGCGCTACGATTTGAAGCATGGAGACACTAGATGCCTTTGATCGTCGCTTCCCTACGGAAGAATCTTGCCGTGAGGCTTTGATGGCTGCGCGCTGGCCGGATGGCGTTGCCTGCCCCAAGTGCGGGAACGCCAAAGTCTATGCGCTCAAGTCCAAGCCGTTCTATTGGCTCTGCCGCGCCTGCAAGAATTATCGCTTCAGCGTGATTAGCGGCACGATCTTCGAGAACACAAAGAAGCCGCTCAAGCTCTGGTTCAAGGTCGCCTACTTGATGCTGGTTGCCAAGAAAAGCCGAAGCGCGCTCGAAATCCATCGTACTCTTTACGGCGATCCGTTCACCGCCGACTATCATACCACGTGGTATATGTGTACGCGACTTCGCGCGGCAATGCGCAACAAAGAATGGACGAAGCTCATGGGCGTGGTGGAAGTCGATGAGACTTATATCGGCGGGAAAGACCGCAATCGCCATTGGAATAAGAAAAGCGCGAATGTCCGCAAAGCAGCAGGCCCCCAACCAGTAGGCGAAGCCATCGGTTACGGCAAAGTTGGCGTGATTGGCGCTATTGAGCGCAAGGGGAATATTGTTTGCAAAATGATTGGCGATGCCGATGCGCGCACACTAAGCGGCTTCGTGCATGAAACCGTGAGCGACCGCGTGGCGCTGGTGGCGACTGATGAACATCAAGCCTACAACTACGTGCGGCGCGATATGCCCCATCAAGCGATCAATCATAGTCGCGGAGAGTACGTGCGTGGCATCGTCCACACGAACAGCATCGAAAGTTTTTGGAGTCTCTTGAAGCGCGGCGTTGTCGGTAGCTTCCATCACGTGAGCAAAGCTTATCTGCCGCTCTATCTGGCGGAGTTCACTTTCAGGCATAACAACCGGAACAGCCCCGACATGTTCATGGAGCTTCTTTCGCGTTGCTAGCAAACCGATTGGCCGCCCGCTAAAATGGGTCCGTGCCATCGAAACCGGAAACAAAAAAGGCAGTCGAAGAAGCCCGCGAAGAACTAAGGCACGCCGACATGCCGAAATTTGATCGCGTCTTGCGCGCGTTGCTTAAAGTTCCGCATCAGCGGAAACGCGAAACGCCTAAGCGCTCCGGTCAGATATAGCGGCGCTAGCTTCGCGTAATTTCTCGATACGCTTATCCAATTCAGCAATATCTTCGCTGACTTGATTAAATTCCGCATCGAGCTTTTCCAATAAGGCCTTCGCGGATGTAAGTTGCGCTTCCAACTTTGGAATTCGCCGTTGGCGCTCTCTAACTCTCTTTTCTTCTTCGGCTTCGCGTAATTTCAAGACATCGAGTCCATTGGTTAATTGAGAAGCCAACCCCGGCCCACTTCCATCAATAGCAAGAGTAAGCGCCTTTCGTTCTTCGGTTGTTTTCCGAAGCGCCCCAACTTCGCTTGAAAGTTCCGTGCGCTCGGCTTTCAGCAGTACCTCTAAATTTCCAATCCCTACGCGCAATTCATCTTGGGCGGGCGCAATTTCACTATTCCGCCGTTCCACCAACTTTGGACGCTGACTCTGGAGAGCCGCAATCATACTTTCACCAGCCATCTTCCACTACCTCACTTACCTATGATTAACCATAGGTGGGCCGGATCGCAAGTCATTATGTAACGAAGGGGACTACAATAATGAACATCGTGGGATTAGGGTTTGCCGCAATCGTAATTGCCAGCGGCTATTACATTATGGCAATAGCGTAGCCGCATGTTTAACGAAGTCACCGACTTTCCCTAAAATCTTTCCAGCGTGGTCAAGTGTGTATTTCTGGCGAAAATGGGCAGACGGATTCCGCCACGCTTTTTTAACTGCATTCACATCGCTCAATAATTCCGCATAAGCCGCATCCGAAGCTCTCCATGCAGCGTATGTAGCCGCATCCCCAGCCTTACTCTGCGCTTCGGCTTGCAGACGAAGAACATTAACGGCATCCGTAATCTTCGTCGTTACGGTACCCCAATCGTCTAATTCTAAATTGATAGTGCAGCCAAGTTTCTGGCCTACCTTAAACAACGCGGCCTGCATGATGCCGATGCAATGGTAAACCGTTCCACCGGCACGGCCAGCCGCAAAACACGATCCGGCTTCGTAGATGTCGTCCGTCGCTTCCGGAATACGTTCCAACACTTCGTCGCCAAATAGTGCTTCTTCTTCCCAAAAGCCCACCCTAGAAATGGGAATGTAGAGGAAAAGCCGCTTTCCCAAATCGTCCTCAATTCGATTGATCAATTCTTGGATAAGCGCACGAAATTGCGATCGATGTAGTCGGTTGATGCCCGGAGACTCAACCGCATCGCATATTCGATCTAGTTGACTAAGCGCAGACTCAAGGTCGATTTCTTCAAAGGATGTACGGAGACCTTTCCAAAACTTAGCGTCCGCTAAGTCCGCCCAATTTGAACCATCTGGACCGGGAACCAAGATCGTGGCATCCCCAGCAATTTCCTCTAGGCGAAGGCGATAAACCGCTTGAGAAAGATGGCATTGAATCACACTGTAGAAGCGAGCGTAATTACTTAACATTTCACCTAGACTCCATAGCCGATAAGGCACACCCCACGGATGTGCTTTTCGACTATCGCCCCTAGGCGTGTCAAACCGGCGCGCCTCTAATTCTTTGCGTATTTTTCGGGCAGAGTCAACATCCACCCAATCTCCGGAAAAGATGCTTCAATCCGGCGCGCTTGAGCAGGATTGGTGCGCAGGCCCGAGCCGCGATCCAATTTTCGGCGTGAACACCAAGCTCGTAGACCCGGCCTACCACTGGTACTGCGGCATTGGGCTCGGTGCTACACCCGATGGCTACGCGCTTATCGAACTGGGTGATTCGTATGCCGACCTCAAACCCGTCATCGCCCGCTATCGCAGATACCCCGCGCATATGTACTTCCCATATCCGCACGATCTCCTATCCTCGGCTACCGCCGTTTCCGACGCCAAAACACGGGCATACCTGAAGATGGAATTTGGCCGCGATTGTCTCGACCGATTTCCGCGCCTCGATGCGGTAAATTCGGTTTGCGCGGCTGCCATGCGGAACAATACCCTCAAGCGGCATTTTGGCCTATTATCAATTATCATTGCCTGAACGGCAATGCGGTGCTATCTGAGTGGAGGGGAGTTTTCCAAGCGCTCATCTTGAAGCGGCCGGTCGCATGCGCGGCCGCCGCATTCAGATGTGCTGGCGTGCAATGCCCAAGGCTTCGCGATGACCAAAGTTACTCTCGTCCGCCCGCCGCCGCTGGTATCCACCGGCACGTTGCAGGCGCCAATTACACCGCCGCTTGGAGTGGCTTACCTGGCCGCCAACCTGCGCGCCGCCGGACATCAGGTCACCATCGTGGACGCCTTGGGCGAAGCACCTTCGCAACGGACGCCGTGTTTTGACGGCAGCGTGATCGCGATGGGGCTGACTATCGACGAAATCGTGTCGCGCATCCCGGCGGACCCGGACGTGATTGGAATCAGCTGCATGTTCTCGCAGGATTGGCCTCACGTGCGGAAGATTGCTGAGGCGATTCGGCGCGCATTTCCGCGCAGCTTAATTGCCGCCGGCGGCGAGCATATTTCGGCGCTTCCGATCTTCACGCTCGAAACCTGCCCGGAGATCGACCTCTGCGTCATTGGCGAGGGTGAGGAAACGATCGTTGAAGTCGCCAATTGCGTAACGACCTGCGCTGAGCCATCGGCAGAGGGTAGGCTAAGCCCTGCCGGCCGACTTGGCGTTGGCCTCGGCCAGATCAAGGGCATCGCTATCCGGAGCGATGGCAAGCCAACTTTGACTCCGCCACGCGCCCGCGTGCGGGACATTGATGCAATTCCGCGCCCGGCGTGGGATTTGACCCCGATCGACAACTACCTCGACAATGATTTGGGCTATGGAATCAACCTAGGTCGCAGCATGCCGATCCTCGCGACGCGGGGCTGCCCCTATCAATGCACGTTTTGCTCCAGTCCCACGATGTGGACGACGCGATGGACGGCGCGCGACCCAGCCGCCGTACTCGACGAAATTCAGGACTACATGGAGCGCTATCACGCGACCAACATCGATTTCTACGATCTGACGGCGATCGTAAGGAAGGATTGGATATTGGCCTTCTGCGACTTGATCGAGCAGCGCGGGATGAAGTTTACGTGGCAGTTACCCAGCGGCACGCGTTCGGAAGCGCTCGACGCGGAGGCCTGCAGGGCATTGTACCGCGCCGGGTGCCGTAACGTGGCTTACGCGCCGGAAAGCGGCTCGCCGGCCGTGCTAAAGCGGATCAAGAAGCGGGTTAATCTCGACAAGATGATGGACTCGATGCGCAGCGCCGAACGGGAAGGGATTAGCCTGAAGGCCAACATCGTCATCGGTTTTCCCGACGAAACCCGGCTCGAGGCATTGCAAACCATCGCCTTCATGGCGCGGACGGCACTGGCCGGCGTCCATGACGTTTTGATTTCGGTCTTTTCACCATATCCCGGATCGGAATTGTTCGATCAAATGAGAGCGCGCGGGGACCTGCCGAAGCTCGACGAGAAATATTTCCTGTCGCTTGCCACCTTCACCGATCTGAGAAACGTGGTCTCCCGGTCCCAGCATCTGTCCAGCCGGGAAATCGCGATGCTGCGTATCTTCGGCTATCTGGCCTTTTACGGGGCGCAGTACGCGCGGCGGCCTTGGCGGCTGTGGCGTACCCTCCATAACTTCGCGGTCAATCGGCAGGAATCGCGCGGGGACAAGACATTACACGAGTTCCTGCAAAGACGGACGACCGCAAAGATGGCCGGCGTGACCCAGTAGCTGTCCGCGATCCCTCTTGGGCAGCCAGGCGCCAATATTCGGAGCGCTCGCACGGAAATGGAAATCCCGGTAGCGGGCTCGCTCGCATCAAAAAGGAGCGATCCTGGCGGCCTGTTGGCCTTTCTAATTTATCTTGGGTTTTCGTTATTGATCCTGGGCCGGCCGCTGCTCGGTGGTTTCGGCAACCTTCACCACGGAACGGGCGAAGATCCAACCATCGTGATGTGGGATTTGGTATGGTCGCCCTACGCACTGGCACGGCACATCAACCCGCTTTACACCAACTTCATATGGGCGCCCGGCGGCATCAATTTGGCCTGGGTGGTCACGTTCCCATTGGCCAGCGTGCTGATGTGGCCGGTAACCGCCGTCTTTGGTCCAGTCGCGGCATACAATGTCTTGAGCCTGCTCGCGCCGCCGATGGGGGCATGGAGCGCCTTTCTGCTTTGCCGGCAGGTTTCCAGGTCGTGGTGGCCGGCGTTGATCGGCGGCTACGTGTTTGGTTTCTCATATTACATTTTGGGCAACACCCTCATCGGAACAACGCCGCTGATCGTGGTTTTCCTCGTACCGCTTGCCGGGCTCACTGCGCTCCTGGCAATCGATGGTGGCATCCGTGTGACCAGGTTTGTCTGCATACTGGCGGCTATATTGACCGCCCAATTTCTTACGTCGCTCGAAATTCTAACCGGAATGACGATGTTCGGAGCGATTGCACTCGCTTTGGGCTGGTGGTTCACGCCGAAGGAGACTTCAGTCCGGATAGCCAGAATCACGCTTCCAATATTGTGCGCTTATGCGATCATGGCTGTCCTAGTCAGTCCATATCTATACTGGCTATTCGCCTTCGGCTGGCCGCGAGGTGGAATCTGGCCGGCATGGAATGAGACCTACTCCGCTGACCTGCTGTCATTTATTTTACCCGCTCCGATAATGGAGGTTGGCTCATTTAATCCGTTCCGCGATCTATGGACCGATTTTGGCCCCGCCGGCTGGAGCATCAATGCGACGTACCTGGGCGTGCCGCTAATTGTGATCGCGGCCGCATACGCGCGGCACCAGTGGCGCGCGCCGGCGGGAAAAACGTTGATCTCATTGATTGCAATTGCGTGCGTCTTTGCGATGGGACCGCGTTTGCATATATCGCATAATACCGCGCTATTCGCGTTTCCGGGCAAGATTCTGCTGGCGCTGCCGCTGGTCGACAAGATCTTGCCCTACCGTTACATGATGTACGTTTCGCTCTTCCTCGCGATTATCGTGTCGCTGTGGTTCGCGTCCAATCAATTGAGCCGCATCACAAATTTCGCGCTGGCCGCAATCGTGGTTTTGTCGACGATGCCGAGCCTTTCGTTCCCGTGGGTGCGGCCCGCCAATCAGCCCCAATTTTTCACCAGCGGGATTTACCGCGATTACCTGAAGCAAGGCGAGAACGTTTTGGTGCTACCGTTCGGATGGCGCGGCGACAGCATGCTGTGGCAGGCGGATACGAACATGTATTTCCGGATGGTAGGTGGTTGGACTGGACTCTATCCGGCGGAGTTCGACAATTGGCCAGTCTTCCACTCATTTCTGTTCACCACATATTTGCCTGACGCGGAAGAGCAGCTTGGCGCCTTCATGGCGGCCCATCAGGTGGATGCCGCCGTAGTGGCAGACAACGATCCAGACGCCACCCCATGGAAGCCCTCTTTGGCGAAATTCTCAAACCAGATCCATACCGCCGGCGGCATCACGGTCTATCGTATTTCCGCCTCTGCGCTTGCGCCCTATAGTCAACTGCCTGCCTCACTTATGCGTCAGCGCGCCGCATCCGCCACAATCGACAGCCTGATGCTTGCGGCTGCCGGGTGGATCGCCGCCGGGCGCAATCCCGCCCAATTCGATCCGGCCAAGGCGTTTGAGGCGGGACTGCTCAAGGACTCTTGGTGCGCCGGCCAAGTTACGGAATCGTCGACGGGCCGCCGGCTCCCGATAGTCGATCCCATCCATCACTGGTATTGCGGGGTCGAAATCGGTGGAACACCGCGCGGTACTATAATTATCGGCGCGCCCGGCACCTTTTCCGATTTCGCTTCAACCGTTGATCGCTACCGCGATGCCGCATCACATATTTATTTTGGGACTTCGCACGATTTGCGATCGCCGGGAGCTGCCATTCCGCCGCCCGACCAGCGCGCGTTCCTGAGAATGGAATTTGCTCCCGATCGAATCGTGGCCATCGCCGCAAAACTCGATACTGCCCAGCCGCACTAGCCGGTTTTGACGCACTGCTAGTGCGGAGCATCGCCTTGCTCGATCGCCGCCATCAAGGCCTGCGCCTTTGGATCGTATGGCGCGGCAGCCAGCACCGCCGCGCATTCATCGTGCGCCTCACGGTCGCGCCCGGTCTGATGAAGTATGACCGCGATCTTGAAATGGAGCGCCGGCTCGGCGGGCGCGATCGCGGCCGCCTGCCGATACACCGTAAGCGCGTCTTCATAGCGCTGGACGGCCAGCAATACTGCACCAAGGCTGGCCAATGCCTGCTCGTCGGCGGGATTTTGCCGCAGCAGCCTGCGCAACTCCTCTTCCGCGCCTTTGCGATCATTATGCAGAAACAGGATTTGAGCGCGGGTGCGCGCTGCGATCTCCGCACCGCCGGGCATCGACTCCGCGTGCTTGAGTGCCGATTCCGATTGCGCCTTATCTCCGGCGGAATCCGCGACTACCGCCAATTCGGCGTATCCATCGGGCGGCGCCTGCGGAAGCCGCTTGAGGCCTTCTGCCATTTCACGGGCAGCATCACTTCGCTTGCCGAGTTTTTCGTCCGCCAACGCGAGGTTGTAAGCATACGTTCCGATTGCGGGATCATCCTGTGACGCCGAATAGAATTCACTTCGCGCGCGTTGGTAATCCCCGCGCGAGGCAAGCGCCATCCCGAACCGGTCATGATAGACCGCCGATCCCGGAACAATCTCTGTGCAACGCGAGAACATCGCGGCATCGTCGCGCCAGAAACCTTCCAGGTAGATGAGCCGCCCGGCGAAGCTTGTCAGCAGAATCGCTCCAGCGACGGCAATAGCGGTTCTGTTGCGCTCGCTTTCCGCCGCGAACCTCATCGTCAGGTCGGCGGCAATCACACACACTCCGAACGCTGGAAAATAAATAAAATGATCTTCCATCGCCGCAGGGTTGAACAGTCCGCGCATGTGAAGCAATGGCGCGAATGCAATGAGAATCCATGCGGCGCAGAAGGCGTACAGGCGACACCTAGGATCTCGCCTTAAGAGCAGCGCTGCCGAGCTTGAAAAGGCGATTAAGCCGCCGACCGGGATGAGAAATCCCGGCGATACGATGCTGCGAACGATGTGGACGGGATGCACCAGGTCGGCGCGCCACGGTAACAGGAGCAGCATCAGGCAACTTAGCAGCGCACCAGGAAGCGTCAGGGCCGCCGCCGTGTAGGTCATCGGATTTTGCGGCTGACTGATAAATCCCAGCACGAGGATCCGAAGCCCGAGATAGCCCGCTACAACAACTGCGTACGGCCATGCGGCCGTGATTGCGCGGCGCCAGCGCGCCGTCGGACCGTTGTCGTGTAGCTCGTCCCCTTCCCCGCCAAGCAGGAAGACATGCGCCGCAACCAACGCGGGAAATGCGATCGCCGCCTCATACGACAACAGCGCAAGCGTAAACGCGCCCAGCGAAAGTATCAGCGGGTGCGGGTCGTGCGATTTGCCGGTGCTGCCGCGCAGGTAAAACTCAAATGCGCACAGCTCGAACAATGCGCTAAGCGGCGTTCCGATTGCGCCGGCCCATATGACCGCCTCGATCTGCGTCGGCATCAGCGCGAACAACGCACCCGCAAAAAGTCCCGTCCACCGATCCCCACAGAGAATAGAGGCGACCCGATACACCATGCCTACGACGAGCAGATGAAGCGCAATTGTCGCCGCATGCCATCCGATCGGATTGAGCCCGAAAAGATGAAAGTTGAGCGCGAACCAGATGTTCTGCAGGGGGCGATAGAGCGGGCCCTGCGGCAAGCGCGATGGGTCGAAAAACCACCACGCATCCGCCGACATCGACCTCCATAAAAACGACCATTGCCCAAGGTACCGATTGCGAACGATCTGGTCGTAATCGTCGGCGACAAAGCCGTTGCCGAGCGCGCGAGAGTATACAAGCGCTGTGACGGCGAGCAGCGACCAAAGCCACGCGCGCACGGTGTATTTGGAATTTCCGTGAGGTTCCATCTGGTGTCGGCTAATCGCGCGGCCCGCCGCGCGCTATTTCCGCCATCAGCGCCCGAGCCTTCAAGTCGTACGGCAAGGCGGCCACCACTGCTGCGCATTCATCGTGCGCCTCGCGGTCGCGTCCCATCCGGTGAAGGATTAGCGCCATCTTGTAACGGTACGCCGGATCCGCAGGCGCGATTGCCGCCGCGTGCCGATACGCATCAAGGGCTTCGTTGTAGTCTTTCGCCGCCAACAGTGCGGCGCCCAGCGCGGCCAACGCTTGAACGCTATCGGGATTATTTTTCAGAAAATCCCGGAGCGCCGCCTGCGCGCCGTTAGGATCGCCGTGGAAAATGCGGATTTGCGCGCGCGTCACTGCTGCGAATTCGCTGCCCCCGGGCATCGCTTCGGCCCGCTTCAGTGCTGCGTCGGCCTGGGCCGAATCTCCCGCGGCATCGGCGGCAATTGCCAAGTCCGCATACGCCCCGGCGCGGGGTGGATTGAGCTGTTTGATACGCTCTGCCAGCGCATGCTCCGCCGCACGCCGATCGCCGAGTTCTTCGTATACCCGCCCCAACTCGTAGTAAACATCCGGGCCGGCTTGCGGTTCCAGCGCAACGACCTTTTGGAGTTCATCGCGCGCGCCACGAAGATCGCCGCGCCCCTTTAGCGCGAGGCCCAGCCCGTGGTGCCAGTATCCCGAGTCCGGTTCAGCCTCGATACAGCGTGCGTACAGCGCGGCCTCGTCATGCCAATAGTGCTCCGCAGGCAGGAGCAGCGCCGCATAGCCGATCGCCACCGTACCGATCCCGAACCAGATCGCCTTCACATTCGCCGGATTGCGGCGCGCGAATGAGACCGCCAAGTCGGCCGCCATCAGGAACACGCCAAATGAAGGCAGATACAGATAACGATCCTGAATCGCAAACTTGAAAAATAGCAGATCCAGTCTGAGTATCGGCGCCAATGCGATTAGAAACCACGCGAAACAAAAGCCGTACAGCCGGCGGCGCGGATTGCGCCTGAGCAGAACAACTGCCGCGCTGCACAGCGCCAACAATTCCAGCAGCGGCAGGTAAAACTCCGGCTCCGCAACGCTATGCACGAACTGCATGGGATGCGCCGGTCCGGCCCGCCACGGCATCGCAAGAAGCGTAATGTACGTTGCAATCGCGCTGGGAGCTGTAAGCAGGACTTCGATTCCTGTCAAACTGTTAAAGCGATCCGACCGGCTGATATAGCCCAGCACCCAATATCGCAGCCCTAGGTACGCAATCGCTGTAATCGCATACGGCCATATCGCGGTGAGTATTTTCCACCCGAGTGCTGGGGTGCTGGACGTCGGCGTTTCGCTTCGCTCATTTTCAAATATCAATGCGTGCGCGGCGATCAGGGCCGGCAAGACGATCGCACTGTCATAACTGAGGAGCGCGCCGCTAAATGCTGCAAGCGAAAGCCCGAGCCAACGCGAGCGGTGCGCATCCGCGCCGCCGCCCGCATACCCGCGGAGATAGAACTCAAAGGCCGCCAGCTCGAACATCGCGCCCAGCGGTGTTCCAATCGCAAAGACGCAAGTTACGGCGCCGGCATGAATCGGCATCAATGCGAACAGTGCCGCAGTGACCAATCCCGTCCATCTATCTTTCGCCAGCAGTGACGCAACCCGGTAGGCAAGCCAAACCACAGCCAAATGAAGTCCGACCATCGCCGCATGCCACCCGATCGGATTCAGCCCGAACAGATGGAAATTAAGTGCGAACCAGACGTTTTGCAGCGGGCGATAATATGTGACTGCGGGCGGGTGGAGCGGATCGCTGAACCATAGCGCGTTGTTCACCATCGATTTCCAAATGAATGACCAATCGCCGAGCTGCGGGTTGTTGACGATCTGCGCGTAGTCATCCAGCACGAACTCATTGCTGAGCGACCGGATGTATGCGAGCGCCGTGATCGCCAGCAGCACCCCCAAACCCATCGATGGTGAGATTTCGTGGCCAAAACCAAAAGACGGCGCAGCGGGATTCTCTTCGGATCGCGATGTCCTGACGGTGGAATTGACGCCGGATGCCATGCGCGCCTACTTGCCGATGCAAAAATCGCGGAAGATGGCGTCGAGAATATCTTCCCCGGAAACGGCGCCGGTGATTTGCCCTAGCGCATCGGATGCGGATGCGATATCGACCGCGACGATCTCCGGCGGCATCAACGCCAGCGCGCTCTCCCGCGCGTGCTTGAGCGCGGACGCGGCGCGCTCCAATGCCGCGCGATGTCGTTCACGGGATATCGTTGCTTCGTCAGCAGGCGGCGCGCCTGTCATCGCCTCGATTGCGCGTTCGAGTTCGGCGCGCAACGGCTCAGCGTCAGCGGGATCAATTGCCGACAATGCGATTATCGGCATCGCGATGCCGCGGCCGCGCAAATGACATGCAGTGGTCACCGGTAACAAGTCGCGCTTGTTGAGGATCGCAATGCCGGGGCGGCCTTCGAGTATCCGGATTGTCTCGTCGTCGGCCGCTTCCAGCGCGCGCGAACCGTCGAATACGGCGATTAACAGGTCGGCCTGCGCGGCAGCACGGCGCGTGCGCTCGATCCCGATGCGCTCGACTTCGTCATTGGACTCGCGGATTCCGGCGGTATCGTTGAGGACCATCGTATGCGGCCCGATCGCCGTCGATTCTTCGATCACGTCGCGGGTGGTCCCCGCAATCGGCGTGACAATTGCGCGGTCGGCGCCGATCAGCAGGTTGAGCACGCTGGATTTTCCGGCATTGGGCGGACCCGCGATTGCGGCGCGCACCCCCTCGCGCATCAGCCGGCCCCGCGCGAAGCTGGAATGGAGCAGCGTTACATCGGCGAGCAGCCGCTCGATCGCGCTTGCGGTCTCGCGGCGCGACGGCAGGCGTATGTCCTCATCGGAGAAATCGATATCGGCTTCCAGGTGCGCTGCAATTGCAATTACCTGTTCGCGCAGACGCCCAACGCGCTCCGAGAGCGCGCCGGACAACTGCGCCAGCGCCTGCTTAAGCGCACTCTCGCCGCGCGCTTCGATGAGATCGGCGATCGCTTCCGCCTCCGCCAGATCGATCCGCCCGTTCAGGAACGCACGGCGGCTGAACTCGCCCGGCTCGGCCATTCGCGCGCCCGCCGCAACCGCGATCGCCACAATTCGGCGCACCAGGTAAGGACCGCCATGGCATTGGATTTCCGCGACGTCTTCTCCGGTCAGGCTGGCCGGCGCCGGCATTTTGACCGCCATCGCGCGATCGATCTGCGCGCCGGTAACAGGATCGATCACATCGCCCAGATGGAGTTTGCGCGGCTCGATCGCGCCGGGGCTTGCCGGTGTGAAAATAGCCTGCAGAATTTCCATCGTGCGCGGTCCTGAAAGCCGGACGATCGCCACAGCGCCGGTACCCGGCGCCGTCGCCGACGCAACAATCGTGTCACCCACGTACATTATTCACCTACGCTAGCATTGCTGGGGACCGCGCCCGAATAGTCCCGTAGGCGCTGCGATCGCCGATATTGCAGCCCTTGCCACTGGCGTGAAAATAAGGCATTAAGCGGGGATATGAAATTACGCCATGCTGTCGCGTTGTTAACCGTGTCATGGTTTGCAGCGGCAATCGTTGGATGCGCTCCGCAGAGTACGGAGAATCAAAACCAGCCTGCATCGCCGCAGGCCACCCTCCCGCAAGCCGCAGCGCAAATGCCCCCGGTCGCGCAGGGCAAGGACATGGCCGAATGCAAGGAATTGGCGTCGGCCACGCTGAGCCGGCGACCCGATCTGCAATTGCCGCCCAAAGGATGCGATTGTAACGAGGTGAGCACGGTCGGGCCCTTTAAGGCATCCAGCGGAAATCCCAACGAGGCGGTCTACCCCATCGTCAACATGCCGCAGGGAACCGTCGAGGTGATTTGCCTGAACAATTCCTCGAGTATGTGGCTGCTGCCGCGCGAGTATCATCGCTCATGCCACGGCTGCGAGGTCGTCCTGCGCAAGTAATCGCGATTTTTCGCGATCGGTCCCCCTCATCGGCGCATGTCTGCCGCTTGCCCGCAGGCTCGCGGTATGGTTCGATTGCGTGCGCGGGCGTCTTCGGCGCATTTGGCCTGTAGACCTGTATAATCCATCTGCAGGAGGATTCCCGTAGCGGCAGACGGCATCGTCTGTCCATCCTAAACTAGTGAATTTGGCGCGACGCGATGAAAAGAACCTACCAGCCCCACAATCGGCGACGAAAACGAACCCACGGATTCATGGCGCGAATGGCCACGCCCGGCGGACGCAAGGTGCTCAAGCGCCGGCGCGCAAAGGGCCGCAAGCGTCTGGCGGTCTCGATTCCGCCCAAGCAGCCGGGCTAGTACCGGCGCGGGGATCGCTCAGCTTCAGCGCGGCGGATCGGCTGCATAACAGCGCCGAGTTTCGCCGCCTCCAGCGCGGAGGATCCCGGCACGAGAGCCGTCACTTCGTGATCTACGCAGGAAAAATCGTGGATGATTCCGCGCGCCCGCGGCTGGGCGTGACGGTCTCAGGCCGAATCGGCAATGCGGTCGTGCGCAATCGCATCAAGCGCCGCGTCCGCGAATGCTTCCGGCTGGAGCTGCGCGATCTGATGCCGCCCGATGCGTCGCTGGTCGTGATCGCGCGCAAGGGCGCAGGCGATCTCCGCTACAGCGAAATTCAAACCGAACTGACAGCGTCCGTGCGCATCGCCGGCGCGCGCCTCAAGGCCGCCGCATCATGACTAACATCGGGCGCATCGCGTGGGGCACGGCCGGCGCAATCGCGCGCGCGCCGCGCGCCGCGGCGCTCGCTGCAATCTCCGTCTATCGCTCGATAATCTCGCCGCTTCTGCTGGCAACCTATGGTCCCGCTTGCCGCTTCGAGCCGACCTGCTCGGAGTATGCGCACGACGCGATCGCGGAGCATGGCGCAATTCGCGGCGGCGCGATGGCGCTGCGCAGGATTGCCCGATGCCATCCGCTGGGCGGCTCCGGCTACGATCCCGTTCCATCGCGCTCAAGCGGCGTATCAAGCTCCGGGGGAAGCACCCGCCTTGGATAACACCAGACTCATCCTGGCGTTCGTCGTATCGCTGGTCCTGATCTTCGTCTACCAGGAAGTGGTATTGAAGCGGATGTTTCCGCCGGCTGCCGAGCAGGCTGCCCAGAAGGCCAAGGCGGAGAAGGCCGCCGAGGCGGCCGCCCTTCCCAATGCGCCCACTGCCGCCGCAACCGCCGCAGCTGCAATCGCGGCCGCATCGCCGGTGGCGGCAGCGCCTGCGGCGGCGCCGACCGTCGCGGCGGTACCTGTAACGCCGGAGCGCATCATCCAGATCGATAGCGACTTGTTCCGCGCGGAAATCACCACCCGCGGAGCGCGCATTAAAAGTTTCCAACTGAAGCGTTATCGGCAAACCGTGGCGGCTGACAGCCCGTGGTACGAGATGGTTGCACCGGCGGGGAAGGATGCCCTTCTGCCGCTGGGTGCGGTGCTAATCCGCGGTGGCGTAACCATGGACGATCACGATCTCGCCTATCTGACGCCGGCCGCCGATCGGGTCGAAATAACATCGCACAACAAGACCAGTGTCGAGTTTATCGGGAAGACCGCCGACGGTCTGACGATCACCAAGACATTTTCGTTCGAACCGGACACCTATGTATTCAACGTCGCCATCGCCGCGACGGGCGGACCCGCGGCGCAGCAGGTCGGCCTGTCGATGAGCCAGCCGTTACAGGCACACGCCGGCTACTACGACATCCCCGAATTGCAGGCCGACGTCGCCGATCAAGTCATCACCGAGACGGAAAAGAAGCTTGTCGCCGGGGTGGAGCCGGTCAGCGGAACTATCAGCTATGCGGGTTTCGGCGATCGTTATTTCCTGTCGGTGCTGCTGCCGGAACAGCCGGCCTCCGGAACGCTGACGATGGCGTTCGGCCACGATGAGGCAGTCGCCCGAGTCCTCTTCGCGGGCACTTCGCAAATACACTCCCGCGTTTACATGGGCCCAAAGCTGCTCGAAGCGCTGGAGGCCGCCAGCCCAGACTTGCGCCGCGCGATCGATTTCGGATGGATGGGGATGCTTGCGATCATCTTCCTGCGCACCCTCAAGCTGTTCCATGTCGTCGCGCCGAATTACGGCGTGGATATCCTACTGGTAACCGTCGCGGTCCGGGTGCTGTCGCTGCCGATGTCGATCAAGGGCCAGCGCTCCGCGATGAAGCTGGCGCGCCTGGCGCCGCAACTGGAACGGCTGAAAGAAAAGTACAAGGACGATCAGGAGCAACTGCAGAAGGAAACCATCGATCTCTACCGGCGCAACCACGTCAATCCGATCGGCGGATGCGCGCCGATGCTAATCCAGCTGCCGATTTTCATCGGACTATACGAAGCGCTGCTCAACGCAATCGAGCTTCGGCAGGCGCCGTTTATCGGCTGGATCAACGATCTATCCGCGCCCGAATGCCTGCCGATTCCTCTGATGCCGCAGCTGCCGCTTTTGCCGTGCCGCGGACTTCCGGTGCTGGTGATCCTAATGGCGCTGTCCGGATTGCTTCAGCAATACATGATGCCGAAGCAGCCGGACCCCACCCAGCAGCGGATGATGATGTTCACACCGCTGTTTTATGTTTTCATTTTCGTCCGGCTCCCGGCTGGACTGGTTTTGTATTATTTTGCATCGAATGCATTGGGCGTAATCCAACAATATTTTTTGAACCGCGAATTTAGCGCTGGACCCACATGAGCAATAACGACTCGATCGAAACCACGGCGGAAACCGCCGAACAGGCAATTGAAAATGCGCTCGCGCAGCTGGGCGCCACCAAGGACGACGTCACAATCGAGGTCATCGACTCCCCGCGCGGCGGCGTGCTTGGAATGGGCGCGCGCGAAGCCCGGGTGCGCGTGACTCGGCGGACGGCCGGAGGCGAATCGGCTGGCTCCGCATCGGCGGAGCCGGCATCCGAGGCCGGCGGACCCGAGCGCAAGAGCGTCGCGCTTGAGGAGCAGAGCAAGGATGCCTGCTCGACACTGTCGCGAATCCTGGAGTTGATGGGCGAGAAGGCGGAAGTCTTCCCGCTGGAAATGGACCACGAATCGATTGAAATCGAAATCAAGGGGGACGGCTCGGGACTCCTGATCGGCCGCCATGGCCAGACGCTGGACGCCCTTGAATACCTGGTCAACCGGGCGCTGGCCCGGCGCATAAAGGACGCCGTCGCCATCTCGCTGGAGACCGAATCGTATCGCGCGCGGCGCCGCGATCAGTTGCATCGGATGGCGCTGTCGATGGGCGAGCGGGCCAAGCGCGATCGCATGTCGGTGAAACTCGAGCCGATGCCGCCGCGCGACCGCCGCGTGGTTCATCTGGCGCTCAAGGACGATCCGATGCTTTCGACGAAATCGACCGGCGACGGATTCCTACGCGCGATAGAGATCGTCCCGGTGGGCGGTGTCAGCCGTCCGCCTCGCGAGCCGGGTCATGGACGTCGCGGCGGAGGCGGCAATCGCCGCGACCGGGAGCGCGAGCGCCCCAACGAGGCGATCGGCGAGCAGGGCGGCTTCAAGCACGGCCAGAAACGCCTGTTCTAGCGGCCTTGGCATTTCATGATTTGTCATGATTTCATCGGATCGCAGCCAAGCGGCGGTTCCCATGCGCCAAATCCGTGAAAAATTCGCGACGCAGGTCAATTCCAAAACGCTCAAGGCACTTCGCGCGCTCGCCCGCGAGGAAGGTCGCCAGCTACAAGCGCTAATCGACGAGGCTCTTGGCGACCTGATTGAAAAGCATAAGAACGTCCGACCGCGCCCGCAGGTGATGGCTGCGAATCTCGCCAGCCACGGGAAATTCGGTCCGCTTCGACAAGCTGGTTCCTTGGCTTAGCAGCTATGTGCGTCGAGAGCGGCCAAAACTCTAGGCGACATCGCCGGCGTGCCGGATCTACAACTCGATCTCGGCAGTGATGAAGTCGTGGTCCGACGCACGAATATCGAATGGCGATCGGCGCGGCGGTATGACTGCCGCAGTCCCCGCGACCGCGCGCAGATCGCGCACCGCTATCCAGTCGAGCTTGGGCCGGATCATTCGCGGGATAAACCGATGATATGTGAAGGTGCCGCGCGCGGGTACGTTTGCGTGTTCTAGCGAGAAGCCGCGCTCGAACATCCGTTCGAACAGCGGTTCGTGAGGAATCGGCGTGCGATAGCGGCCGGAATTCACGACGATATCGGCAAAGGTGCCGGCAAACCCGCCGATGCTCGACAGCTCCCGCGTGGTCGAATTCAAATCTCCCGCGACTATCGCCGGTCCCGACGCCGGAAACGCGGACATATAAGCCGCCATCTGCCGCTCGCGCGAGCGCGGATCGCATCGGCTGTGCAGATGGGCGACGCCCACCGAGAGCCGCGACGATCCGAACCGAATCGACGTAATCAGGCTGGTAAAGCCCCCGCGCAACTTCTCGCGCAGACTGCTCGACCATAGGACTGACGTGGTCGCGACGAATGGAAGCGCTACCGCCTCCACGTTTTCAACCGGCGACGCGCTCAGAATCGCATTGCCGATTTGCTTTACGATCTTTCCGCTTTCATCGACGGTGAACCATTCCGGGATGAACGCGTAACTCATCTCCATCCGCTCGGCGAGTTCCGCCGCCACCGAGCGGCGATCGGAGCGCTTCATTCCGACGTCCGCCTCGCACAGCATGATAAGTCCAGCGCCGTGAAGAGGGTGACGCTTAAGGCACGCAACGAGGGTCTCGAAGCGGGCGCCTCCGCGAGCATTTAATTCCACCACGCGGATGCGCGGTCCGATTCGGCGGGCGGGCCGATTGACCACGGTAGGCTCCGGCATCACATCAGCAACCGTCCCGCCGTAGGAAAGTTCGCGTGCAGGGGTTTTCGTCGATGCGGTCAGGCGGCAAGTTCCTTTTCGAGTTCGCGAATCAACGTGATCGGCGGTGTGCATGCGCGCTCCCGGCATACGTAGGCGGTGACGCGGCCGTCGATTTGGTGTTTTCCGCGCACCGCCTCGGGCACGAAGGCACCCGCCGTATCAGGTTCGGCGACGAAAAGCGCGAGATTGGGCACATAGCTTAGGCCCAAGCGCTCGATCCATTCGCGCATTTCGGGCGACTTGCGATCGCCGATCACAACGACCTCAACCGGGCCGCGCTGATAGAAATCGACCGCCTCAAGCATGTGCGAGAAGCCGAACGGCTGCTTCTCGATGAATTCGCGGAATAGGCGAAGCGTTCGCTCCGCTTCGACGCGGTAACGCTCCTCGCCGGTATGGGCATGAAGGCGAAACAGCGTCATCGCGGCGGAGCTGTTGCCCGAGGGTGTCGAACCGTCGAAAGCCGGTTTGGAGCGCGTGATGAGCCGTTCGTGGTCATCGGAGGTGAAAAAGAATCCGCCGCGTTCGCGGTCGAGGAAACGATCCACGGTCGCGTCGGCGAGCTGGCGCGCATGGCCGAGCCATTTCGCGTCGAACGTCGCCTGATACAGGTCGAGCATCCCAGCCGCCAGCTGCGCATAATCCTCAAGGTAGGCATTGAAGCGCGCGACTCCGTCCTTATACGAACGCTTGAGCGTGCGGCCGTCCCACATCTTCGTCATCGCAAAAGTAGCCGCATGTTCCGCCGCTTCCAGATAGCGCGGATCGTGGAGGGCGCGATAACCCTCGGCAAACGCGCCGATCATCATCCCGTTCCAAGCGGTGAGGATTTTCTCATCGCGGCCGGGCTTGATTCTCTTTTCGCGCGCCGCGAACAGCCGCTTGCGGATTTCGTCCACTTTGGCCGCGGCTTCCTCTTCAGAGAGCTTGAATAGTCGGGCCGCATCGGCGACTTCAATCGTCCGGTGCAGAATGTTCTCGCCTTCAAAGTTGCCGTTATCGGTGATGTCGAAGTAGCGCTCGGCAATTTCGGCCAACGTGCCGCCCAGGACGGATTTCGCCTCTTTGGGCATCCAAATGAAGAACTTCCCTTCTTCGCCCTCGCTGTCGGCGTCCTGCGTCGAATAGAAGCCTACGTCGGGCGATGTCATCTCACGCAGCACGTAATCGAGAATTTCGCGCGCGACATCCATGAACTCCGGCTCCCCGAGCGCGCGGCCGGCATCGAGGTAGAGCCGCGCGAGCTGCGCGTTGTCGTAGAGCATTTTTTCGAAATGAGGCACCAGCCACCGCTCATCGACGCTGTAGCGATGGAATCCGCCGCCGATCTGATCGTAGATGCCGCCGCGCGCCATCTTCTTGAGCGTATGGCGGACCATCTCGGTCATTGCCGAGTCGCCCTCCGCGTTGTCGACGCGAAGGAACAGCGAGAAGACAAAGGTGTTGGGAAATTTCGGCGCGCCGCCCAAGCCGCCATTGACGCTGTCATAGTGCTGCGCCAGACCGCGCGCCGCAGCGGCAGCCAATCCCGGCTTGAGGTCGCCGCTTTCAGGGGTATAGGTGGCAAGAGCGCCAAGCGCGTTGGTGACCTGCTCGACGTTGTGGGCGACCTCCTTGAGTCCATCCTTATGCGCACGCGCGGCCGCAATCAGCACGCGCGGAAATCCCGCCATCCCGCTGCGATCCTCGGGCGGAAAATAAGTTCCACCGTAGAATGGTTTGCCGTCAGGCGTCAGGAACATCGTGAGCGGCCATCCGCCGCGCCCGACGATCATCTGGACGGCATCCATGTAAATCTGGTCAAGGTCGGGCCGCTCCTCGCGATCGACCTTGATCGCAACGAAATTCTCGTTGATCAGCTGCGCGATCGCATCGTTCTCGAACGATTCACGCTCCATGACGTGGCACCAATGGCATGCTGAGTAGCCGATCGAGAGCAGGATCGGCTTGTTCTCGCGCTTGGCGCGATCGAGCGCCTCGTCGCCCCACGGGTACCAATCGACTGGGTTGTAGGCATGCTGACGCAGATACGGGCTCTGCTCATTGATGAGCCGGTTGGCCTTGCGGCCGGAGTCGCTTGAATTGCTCATGGAATATCCTTCGACGGTAGCACGGCCTCGGTGCGAGCGGCTACAATTCGCCGCGATGGCGTCGATGTCGCACCAGATCGATCAAACGCAGCAGAGAGCCGCGCAGACTGAGCCACAATGGGGATTGTGGGCGGCTGGGGTCCTCGCCCTTTCGGCGATCCTCTATTTCACCCGGCTTGGCACGCGTGCGCTGTGGTCGTCGGAGTTCCGATGGGGCGAAATTTCGCGGGAGATGCTCAAGACCGGCAACTATTTCTGGCCCACGATCGACGGAATCGTCTATTTCGACAAACCGCTTGGCACCTACTGGCTGATTGTCCTGTCGACGCCATTCACCGGCGGAATGAATGAAACTGCGGCGCGGCTCCCATGCGCGATTGCCGGGTTGCTCGGCGTCGCGTTCCTGATGATTCTCGCGCGGCGGCTGTACGACTCGCGTACGGCGGTGTGGGCCGGGTTTATCCTCGCGACGAGCTTCAGCTTCGTGTTCTTTTCGCGTCATGCATCCGCCGACGTGGAAACTGTCACCGGCGAGCTCGCAGCTTTGCTGCTCTTTTTGCGCAATGAGGATCGCGGCGGCGGATGGTGGGTCGTAGGCCTGTGGTTGATCATGGCGGTAACTTCGCTGATGAAGGGGCTGCTTGGTTTCGCTTTGCCGATCGTAATGATCGGAACCTATTCGTGTCTGCGCGATGGATGGGCGGAGCTGGAGCGGCAGACGTTGCACGGCCCGATCGCGGGGCGAATCGGCTGGCTCATCGAGCGGAACCGGTGGTTCTTCAACTGGTACTCGGTCGTTGCAATTGCTGTGGGGCTGGCGGCGTATGTTGCGCCGTTCCAAATTTCGCAGCACGTGACGAATTCGGGGAAAGGCCTGCAGATGGCCTTTCACGAGAGTGTCACGCGATTCTTCAAGCCGTGGGACCATCGCGGGCCGATTTACCTTTATCTGTACGTAATCTTCGCCTTGATGGCGCCGTGGTCGGTTTTGTTGCCGGCGGCGCTGGTCGAGACGCATCATTTGCGCGACACCGATGTTGAGCCGGCGCGTTCGGATCGCTTCGCTCTGGTCTATTTCTGGGCGACATTCGTTTTCTTTACGCTATCCCGGTCGCGCCGCAGTTATTACATTCTGCCGATTCTGCCGGCGGCAGCCATTCTCGTTGCCAGAACGCTCGCTCAATCCGGCGCAATCCAATCACGATTGGCCCGGAAGTTATTGCTCGGCGGCTATGCACTCCTGGCGCTGGCGACGGCATGCGCAATCGTGATGCTCGTGCCGGCGTCGGCGATCGTGCGCGGCGCGTATGCGTTGCTTCCTCCGCTTCCGTACGAGGGCGCATTCATCGTGTTCTGGGTGGTCTCGGTCGCCGGCATAGCCTACGCGATTCGTCAGCTCTCACCGCATCGAATCGGCGTCTCCGTTGGCCTGATCGCATCGTTCTCGATGGTGTACATTTACATCTTTGCGATGCCGGCGGCGGAGGCATACCGCGGCGAGAAGGATTTCGCCCTTGCCGCGCTTCAAAAATTAAACGGCGATACCGGCCCGCTCGGATTTTTCAAAACGGTCGGCCCGCTCTTCTATATGGATCCGCCCAAGCCGATTCCCAAGTTCGACACGACCGACGACCTCGCCGCGGCGGTCCGCGGCGGTTCGGTGAAATGGCTGATCGTCCGCCGGCGCGATCTTCCGCTTCTCGGCTCCCCGGCGATCCTCACCGCCGAGGCGTCGTACCCGTGGGAAACCGACGAGAATTACCGCAACAAGGTGGTGCTGGTCAGGATGGAATCGGCACCAAGTCCGAAATAGACCGGGCATCGCACGAAGTTCAGTTTCACGCAAGCCGTACGCAACCGCGAATTCTAGATGCGTACGACGTTAAGGTCCGGCATTCGCGGGAAACTGCGATCATCTCGCGTAGCGACAGCATAGTTCCTGGCGATTGCGGTGGCACCGATCATCAGGTCCCGCTCGCCGGCCGCAATGCCGCGCCGGGCCAAATCCGCCCACAGCGCGGCGTGGACGCGCGCGACCGTAAGATCGAAAGCAAGCACCGGAAGCTCCGCCAGCAGCCCCTCCACAAAGGCCCGGCGACGATTTCGCTGAGCTGAAGACCGTGCGCGGTGAACGCCGTGAAGAAGTTCCGCCGCGGTCACCGCGGATATGGCGATGTCTTCGCCAGCGAATCTGGCGGAGAGCCGGTCCAGATCGATTTGACCCCGTTCCGCCGCGATCAAGACACTCGAATCGATCAGCGTCGCCATGGCGCTTCCGCGACCGCGGGCTGTTTCGCAATCAATTCCTCGACGACCGCCAAATATTCTTCGTCCGGTTTGGGCAGCGAACGCAAAAGATTCACCAGTTGGGCGCCAGTAAATTTCGCCGAGCCCGCCGGTACGATCTCGCAAATCGGTTTGCCGCCACGTTCCACTACGAAACTCTCACGCCGATAGCGAACCCGGTTCATAAGCTCCGAGAACCCTCGCGCCGCCTCCGTCGCTGAGATGCGTGATTTCATGAAATCAGATTATATGAAAACTGGCTCGTGAAAAAGCTCGGCTTGTGGTACTGCCTTGGCAAGCTATGAGAATTATCGCGACAAGGTGATGCTGGTGAGGATGGGGCGGCACCAAAGAGCGGGAAGTGAAGCGCACCGCAGCTACCCTTCTCAACATCATGCCGCCAATCCGTTAAGCTCCCCTTCCAACTGTTGATGAGCGACCTTGAGCAAATCGCTTGCGCGCCAATCCCGGTCGATCCGGCAAAGTTCAACTCTAAGGCGGCCCTCCCTCACGGATGTACGGCAAGCCACATCCGATCAGCAATGGGAGAATGGATAGATTTCCTCGCCTTCATCAACAAGCAACTGCATTCGCGGGAACTCGAACGGCTGGAATCGTTCATGATGCCAGCAAATTTCAGTTCGCTGGTGGGAGAATTTGTTGCCATTAGAATCCCGAGGTATTGCCCAACTCTCGTCAAGAACCGGTATCCCAACGGTCATCCGGATCTTGTTCCAAAACGCATCTATCCCGGCGATAGCGTCCTTCACGGCGATTCCGGCATAGAGATTAAAGCTTCCCGCCATGACAGGGGATGGCAAGGACACAACGCCGAAAAGGTCTGGTTGCTCGTATTCGTCTTCCAGTCAAACAGTGCGGCCGACGCGGTTAAAGGAATCGACCCCAAGCCGTTCGGGTTCAAGGCTGTGTACGGCGCTCAGCTTATGAAATCCGATTGGCAGTTTTCCGGCCGCTCGAAAACCAGCCGCCGTACAATAACCGCCAGTGTCACCGGATCGGGTTACAAAAAGCTGGCCAAGAATTGGATCTATCGAATTTAGACGATTGCTTGCGCCGCGGTCTTGCGACCGTTCCCGTTGAAGAGCGCACGCTGGCCTTTTCCAACCAATTCGTCGATCCCGGGAATTTGAATAGCCCTCAAGAGCGGGAGCGCCTTTCGCGCGAGTTCGAAATATTGCCGGTTGCGCTCGACTCCAGCTGCGGTGACTCCCACCGCTTCGGCTGCGGCAATCGTCGCGCCTGCGCCCATAAAAGGGTCGGCAACAATCCCGGAGCCCAGCGGCAATGCCGCGTAAACTAGTTGCCGCATCAAGGATTGCGGCTTGAGGCTCGGATGATCCGCCATCTCCTTTTCGCGTCTCGGGGTACGCTCGCTTTCGATTATGTCCTCGAACGGGTTGCCGCCTGCGAGGCGCCGCAGCCCTCCGGTCTGAAACTCCTTCAGGCAGTCACTGACCCGCATCCCGGCTGGAAGCGGCTTGCGGAAAAGTCCCCACGGCTCGTAGCACCCACGCGGAACCACGCAAACCTCGGGAAATTCCTCGTGCGCATTTTTTGGACGGTCGCCGCCGCGCAGAGTTCTAACCGTACGCATGATCTGACCGCGAAATTCAAGACCGCCCTTGGCAAGCGCTTCATAGAGAAACGCGGCGATTATTGAACTGGTCGCAATTATCACGTGGCCACCCGGCCGAAGCGCACGAACCGAAAGCGCAGACCAATCCTCGAAGAATTTGAACAGCCGCTTTTTTTCCTTTTCGTTATGGGCGGTGAACCGGGGCAGCGGCGCGCGAGCGCACCCATCGAACGAAGGCGGGATACGCCAAACCCCGCCTTTTCCCTTCGCTCGTTTCTCAAGTTCGATTTCGTCGAATTCCTTCACGCCATAGGGTGGATCGGTAACGACTGCATGTAGTGTGTTTTCGGCAATCTTTGCCAGCCATTCGAAACAGTCAGCATGAATAAGCAACGACCGCCCGATGCGATGCGATTCGTATCCGAACGCGAGTCTGTCAGCGTCGTTCACTTACCGTGCCTTCTCGGCTGCCACCGCTTGGCATGACTTTGGCCTCACCCGCGATCATCCGGTTCGACGCGAGTCAGTTCAAGTCCCAGCACTGCGGCGAAATTCCTAACACATTGCTCATCGGCGTCCCCGGAGATGTACAGAGGGCAATCTTCTCCGAGAAACGCATCCCACCAAACAAGCAGCATTTTATTCCCTTCGTACACAAACAGATGCTCCAAAAGCTCCGGCTCCGCATGTTTCTCTGCCAAGTCGGCTAGGGCCATGAGGGTTGGACCGTCGTATCTGAGCCGGTAATAATAGCTTGGTGGGAACAGTTCTAAACCGAAACCCTTGCTGGTTTCCCATCTGAGTCGATGACGGTCTGGTGATGGCTCTCGGGCTCGGGGATTCGGAAGGTACTCGCCCGGCTCTCTGGTAGATCTCAGGAATTCCTCAACGTCACTGGTATTGCTGCTTGCTTCGAGGAACATTGTCGTTGCGGCAGGTAACACCGCCGCAAGAGATCGAAAAAATTGCGCGCTGTCCGGTCGGCCCCTCAACTCTCAATGGGGCTGGCTCCAAGGTCCGGCTGGCTCTGGCGCTTTTCCAGTCTCAATTTGTTCTAGTAACGCGGTCCAAAAATACCGCAACGACCGGATGAGCGACGCGAATGCTTCGCCTTCCTCATCCATGCGTCACACACCCGATTTTGCTGCCTCACAGCCGCATCGGCATCACGACATACGTGTACTGGCTGTCGGCGGGGGTGCGGATGACGCCGGGGCTGACATCGTCGGAGAGGCCCAATTCCACCTTGCTGTCGCCGCCGGCCGGAATCACTCCGAGCACCTGCTGGACATAGCTGGAATTGAATCCGATCGCGAATTCCTCTCCGCGATACTCAACGTCGAGGGATTCGCTGGCCTCGCCGGTCTCCGGGCTGGTCGATGACACCGTCAGCGTCCCGGGCGACATCGCGAATTTCACGCCGTGGTAGCGTTCGCTGGAAAAAATCGCAGCGCGCTTGATCGCGGCGAAGAGCGCATCGCGACCGATAAGGATTTTGTGCTTTGACTGTTTGGGAATCACGCCGCGATAGTCGGGAAACTCGCCTTCGACCAGGCGCATCGAAACTTCCGTCGCGCCGCGTTTCAGATAGGCCAGTTGGCCGTCGATTGAAAGGCGGACTTCGGCGTCGCCGCCGTCGTCGAGGATTTTGCGCAACTCGACCAATCCTTTGCGCGGGATGATGGCTCCGCCTTCCATCTTGAAGCCTTTGACTTCGCGCTCGATCATCGCAAGCCGATGGCCGTCGGTCGCGACCATCCTTGCGGCGCCCGGCGCGTTGGATTCGACGTAAACTCCGCTTAGGTTGTAGCGCGCCTCATCGGGGCTGACGGCAAAAATCGTTTTATCGATCATCGTGGCAAGCAGGCTGGCCGGGAGCGCCAACTCGGCCTTGACCTGTTTTTTCGCGGCCGAGGGTTCCTTTGACAGGTTTTGACTCGGCATTGCGGGGAAGCTGCGCGGATCCAGTCCCATGGTCTTGAATTTCGCGCGACCGCATTTCAATTCGACCCAATCGCCATCGAGCGAAGTCAAAACTACTTCCGAGCCTTCTGCCTCGCGCACGATTTCAAAGAACTTCCGCGCGTTAAGCGTGAGATTTTTCTCCTTGCCGGTGGATGCCACCTGGGTTCTTATCCCGACTTCCAGGTCGGTGGCGCTTATCGTGAGCGCATTTCCGGCCGGTTCCAGCAGGACATGGCCAAGAATCGGAACGGTCGTGCGCCGTTCGACGATTCCCTGCATCAGGCCAAGCCCGGCAAGCAATGAAGCGCGTTCGAGCGTCAGTCCCATTGGTTATAAGCCTTCACTCCTGATCCTGATTCTTAAATTTAAAAAGATCAGCAGTAGCAGTAGAGCCTGTTAATTTGTTTATCGTTCTGACAAGCATATGAAAATTAAAGCAATTCGATGACTGAAAAAGTGTTGGCAAAAACCGCTCCGATCCACCGTTATCGCACCGCACCGGCCGATCGCATCGATCTATCCAGAGTTATACCCACCCGCTCAACAAGATGACAACGGTTAGGCGGCGTTGGCCCTAACCACCTTGAGTTCACGCTCGATTTTTTCGATCGACATCCGAAATGCCGAATCGCCCGATACGCGCCGATGAATCAGATTGTAAGCGTGAATCACGGTGGAATGGTCGCGGCCGAAATGCTCGCCGATCGTCGGGAACGAGCAGTCGGTCAGCTTCCGGCACAGATACATCGCGACTTGCCGGCAAAAGGCGATGTGCTGGGTGCGCTTTTTCGATTTCAGGTCGGCCAGCCGCACATGGAACGAATCCGAAACCACCTTCTGGATTGCGTCGACGTCTGGCTTCACAACGTGGTTGCGAATCAGGTCGTGAAGGGCTTGGCGCGCGAAGTCGAGCGTAATGGCCGACTTGCTCAGCGACGCCAGCGCCGCCAACCGGGTCAGGCATCCCTCCAGTTCGCGCACGTTCGACGATACGTTCTGCGCGATATACATCGCCACTTCCGGTTCCATCGGAAGGTTCTCCATGATCGCCTTCTTCTGGATAATCGCCACGCGCGTTTCAAGGTCGGGTGGCATGATGTCGGCGATGAGGCCGGACTCGAAGCGGTTGCACAACCGCTCTTCCAGGCCGGGAATTTCGCGCGGCACCTTGTCGGAGGTCAGCACGACTTGCCGATGCTCGGCATGGAGCGCATTGAAGGTATGGAAAAACTCTTCCTGTGTCCGCTCGCGGCCGGCAAGAAACTGGACGTCGTCCAGGATGAGCGCATCGACGCGGCGGAACTTGTCCTTGAACTCTGCGGTCTTCTCCCGACGGATCGAGCTGATCAGTTCGTTCATGAAGATCTCAGCCGGCATGAACAGGACCTTGCGCGGCCGATCGCCAGATGACCAGATCTGATGGCCGATCGCGGTTATCAGGTGGGTTTTTCCCAAACCGACGCCGCCATAGATGAAGAGCGGGTTGTATTTCTCACCGGGCTGGCGGGCGACCGCCTGTGCGCTGGCATGAGCGAATTGGTTACCCGAACCGACCACGAACTCTGCAAAAGTATAACGCGGGTTGAGTGGGGGACGGCGATCAGGCCGGATCGCATCGCCATTGCTGTACTGAGCCGGGGCGGCTGGAGCAGATTTTCCGTTGGAATTACGCGGCTGTGGAGAGGATCCGGTGGCGTCGCCGAGTGTCAGGCGGATATCCACCTGCGAGCCGGCTTCGGCCGAAAGCGCCTGGCGCAGCATTCCCGCATAACGATCATTGATCCAATCGCGAAAAAACCGGTTGGGCGCCTGAATTGTTACGGTCGAGCCCTGCTGACCTACGAAATTCAGCGGTCCAATCCAAGTTTCATAGCCAACCTGGCCCAGTTCGCTGCGCACACGCTCGGCAGCGCGCTGCCACAAACCATTCATACTGGTCCCCCTCCACAACCGCGGCACCCTCATGCCGCGAAGCCATGGCTCCGGCCTGACTACCGAAGCGAATTACGCACAAGCTTATCCACACCTGTGGATAAGCGGATTTTATCTCGCCGCCATCTTCGATTTGACGATCGAGGATCGCGGATTATCAACTTGTCCGGGATGCGTTCGGGATCTTTGGCTGCGAATTTTTCTCTTGAAGCATCGAAAGACTGTACGTTCCAGCAAGCCATGATTTCCGCATCGCGCAAATCTTTTCCCGGCGGCGGTACAATCACGCGAGGAAAAATATTTGCGGTCAAGCGAACGTGATAAACTCTTTTCACGAATGTTACAAGCGCGAGAATTCGGAATCGCCTACGTGCGCGATTTGAAAAGAAAATTTTGCGCGGCGTCGCGCGCGAGAATTTTGTACGAAAATCGATCGTGTAACGCTGATCGCGCGCAATGGCTCCACAAGCCATCGAGCGCGATCGGAAGTTCGCGCGCTACGTCTGGTTCGCAACGAAAAAATTCCGCAACCAACTAAACGAAGCGGCACAACGAAGATGACTTCACGAAAAAACTCGGACGATCTGTTTGAACGCGCCGCACGATCCATTCCCGGCGCGGTAAATTCTCCGGTTCGAGCGTGGAAGGCGGTCGGCGCCGCGCCGATCTTCATCGCCGGCGGCGATGGTGCGGCGGTGACGACCGCCGACGGCGATCGATTGATCGATTACATCGGTTCGTACGGTCCCGCGATCCTGGGCCATGCTCATCCGCGAGTCGTAAAAGCGATCGCCGCGCAGTCCGAAAAGGGGCTCGGCTTCGGAGCGCCAACCGGCCTCGAAGTTGAACTCGCGGAGATGATCTCATCCGCGATCAAATGCGCCGAAAAAGTCCGGCTCGTCAGCTCCGGAACCGAAGCCGGAATGACCGCGCTTAGGATTGCGCGAGCGGCCACCAAAAGGCCGAACATAATCAAGTTTGATGGGTGCTATCACGGACATAGCGATTCGCTACTGGTAAAGGCCGGGTCTGGCGCGATGACATTGGGCCAGCCGGACAGTGCCGGGGTGCCTGAATCAATTGCGGCGCTCACCATGGTTGCGCGATATAACTCGCTGAAAAGCGTTGAAGATATCTTTCGCGCTATTACAGGTAAGGTCGCTGCTATAATCGTCGAGCCGATTGCCGCGAATATGGGCGTCGTGATGCCGGAAGCGGGGTTTCTGGCCGGACTGGCTGATATCGCCCGTCGCAATGGGGCGCTCCTAATTTGCGATGAGGTCATCAGCGGCTTTCGTTTGGGATTCGGCGCGGCCAGCGAAGCGATGGGAATCAAGCCCGACTTGGTGATGCTTGGGAAAATCATCGGCGGCGGCATGCCGATAGGCGCCGTGGCGGGACCGGCCGCCCTGATGGATTTGCTTGCGCCCGCAGGCCCGGTTTATCAGGCGGGAACACTGTCGGGAAATCCGGTATCGGTGCGCGCCGGGCTGGAGACGCTGAAGATCCTGCGCGAGACGAATCCATATCCGCAACTCGATGCCGCCGGGGCGCGGCTGGAGGCGGGGTTGCGCGCGGCAATGGAAAAAAGCGGCGAGCCGGGATGCGTGAATCGCGCCGGATCTTTGCTAACCTTGTTCATTGGACCCAAACAGGTACGAGATGCCGACGAAGCGCGAACCTCGGATGCGAAAAAATTCGCCAGATTTTTTCTCGGTATGATAAAGCGCGGCATCAATATTCCACCCTCGCAATTCGAGGCGATGTTCATCTCGGCGGCCCACACCAACGCCGATATCGACCGGACGATTGCCGCTGCGGAAGCCTCGATCGCCGGGATGCGGGCATAGAGGCATCGGTGCCGATAGTTTCCGGAAAATATGCGCGGCAAATGGCGATGGCGATGGAGATCCCGATGTCGCCGATTGCGGGTGGCTGGATGGGCAGCTATGTCGATGAATACTTCAGGACGAAACCGTGGTTTACGCTGATCCTGGGCGTCTGCGGATTCATCCACTCGATTCTGACGATCGTCAGAATCTACAAGGAAATGCCGCACCCACCGGCGCCCCCGAGCTCCAACGGCTGAACGATTAGATGGAAAATTCCCAGATTCCTACTGTCGGCGCGATTCAGCGCATGAATCTAATCGTGGTTGCGGTCGTCGCGGCCGCGCTGGCCGCATTTGTCTCGGCCAGTGCGGCAATTGGATGCCTGCTAGGCGGTGGAGTCGTGATTGCCAGCCTGTGGCTGAACAGCCTCCTGGTGGGGCTGGTGCTTGCCGCCGCAGGCTCGGGAATATCGGGCACCTCGGCGAAGCTGGGAGCGCTGGCGATCCCGCTTAAGCTGCTTCTGGTCGGTGCGTTGGTGTACTTGTTGTTCAATCACACGAAGATCGACGGGTTGGGCTTTACCTTTGGAGTCTTGACGCAGATGACGGCGGCAATTATTGAAACTGGGCGGGCTTCGTTCCGGCGTCCGGTATGAAGCCAGCGGAGAGGGATTCTTGCAGAAGTCGGTAAATTTTCTCGAAATGATCGGGGGCGGCGTAATCCCCGAAGTTGTCGTCGGCACCTGGATCGTGATGGCGCTCCTGCTGGTATTCGCGTGGTTGGCCGGCCGGTCGCTCAAGAATGCCGACGATCCGCTGACTCCGCCGGAAGGAGTCGGCCTGCGTTCGGTCGCTGAAACGATTGCCGAGTTCCTCGACAATTTCGTTCACGAGGTCACTCAACTGCATGGGCATCGCGACTTCGTGCCGTTTTTCGGCTGTCTGTTTCTCTTTATCCTGTCGGCGAATTTCTTCGGCCTGCTGCCCGGGATGGAACCGCCGACGGGGGATTCCGATCTGACGTTTGCGCTGGGGACAATCGCGTTTGCGTTCTACATCTTCAACGGCATCAAGGCGCAGGGCCTGCTGAAATATCTGCGCAGCTTCCTGGGCCCAATGCTCGCGGTGGCGCCGCTGATGCTGGTCATCGAGATCTCCGACAACTTATTCCGGCCTTTTTCGCTCGGCGTTCGTCTCTATGCGAATATGTTCGCCGATCACACCGTTCTCAGCATCTTTACCGGCCTGACCAAGCTGATCGTGCCGCTGGCGTTCTATGCGCTCGGCTCGATCGTATGCGTGGTGCAGGCGATGGTTTTCATGATCCTGTCGATGGCCTACGTCCGGCTTGCGGTCAGCCACGATCATTGATCGCATAACTAATAGGATTTTCACGCTGCCAGGGACCTCGCCCGGAAACGGAGTGGTAGAGGAAAGAGAGGCGGCCCAAGGCGGGGCCTAAGGCGCGCGAAAGCAAGGAGGAATGGTAATGGTTCGAAAGATTGGAACGGTTCTCAGCACCACCGCAATTGTGCTGCTGGCGTCGCCGCTGTTGGCGATGGCGCAAGAGGCGGGCGGCGCGGCGGCATCCGGCGCGGGGATGCGCGCGGGATTGATCGCGATCGGCGCCAACATCGGCGTCGCGATCGCGGCGTTCGGCGGCGGACTTGGCCAGGGCAAGATGGCGGCAGCGGCGATGGAATCGATCGGCCGCAACCCCAATGCAGCCGGCCAGATCTTCACGCCGATGCTGCTTGGCCTCGCGTTCATCGAAGCGTTGACCCTGTACGCGCTGGTCATCGCCTACCTGCTGCAGGCCAAGATCTAAGGCTGCGCGAAAACCTGACGGCTTGTCAGGCGAGACAAAAACGGCAACGGGGCCTGCGAATGCGGGCCCCGTTTCTTTTTTCGCTATCCCTTGAGCTTTGCGCCGTGCATTACATCGAACGGTGCGCGGCGTTTGTCGCGCCTTAACAGCACGTACATTGCTCCAGCGCCGCCGTCGGGCTGCCGTGCACTCGCGAATGCCAGCACGTGGCCGCCGATCGTCCCGTGCGACAGCCATTGCGCGCACGCCTGCTTGAGCACCGGCTGCCCACCGGCTGAATTAAGCCCTTTGCCATGCACCACCAGAACTGCACGATGGCCTTTTCTGACCGAATCGGCGACGAAAGCCTCCAGCTTCGACTTGGCGTCCTCCCGGACCAGCCGATGGAGGTCCACGTGCGCTTGCATCGCGTACTCAGCGCGCCGAAGCCGGGACAGCAGGCGCGGATCGAGGCCGACGCGGCATCCCTCGACGTACTCGTCCGATTCGGTGATATCGAATGGCGCCTGCCCTGACACCAAATCGTTTAGCTGAGCGATTACTTCGGCATCTTCACTGGTGATCGTATGGGTGACGACCGGCTCAATTGGAATTCGCGCCGCGCGCGTCCCATTTAACGGACGTACCCCCGCCAAAGCCTTTAGCAGGATGTCATCGTCGGTCGGCTCGACGGGCTTGGGCGGCGGCGGGGCGGGTGGCGTCGCGGGCTTGAGCAGTTCGCGGCCCGCAATCAGCTTGCGCAGATCCTTGAATGGCGATGCGAAAACCGGCTTGGGGGCGGCGGGTTCCTTCGGTTCATCAACCGGTTCACGATGTTTTCGTTTTTTTGCCATCGGAAGAAAGCGCACGACCATGCAGCCTTGGCATTATGAAGCCTACGATACCGCGCTGGTGCGGTTCAAACCCGGCAAAGCATCGCCGCTTCCATCCACAGGTGCGAATAGCAAATTGATGCGATTCGCGCGTGGATCGTCTAAACTTTCGCGGAGTCGCTATGCGCCGAACATTAATCATCATCGCCGCCGTGGTGGGGCTAGTCGTGGGCGTTGCCGCGGCGGTCCTGTTTTATGCCGCCAGCAACCTCAACTCGATAATCGAAGACCGGCGCGACGCGGTGATGGCCAAGGTCAGCGCGGTGCTCGGCCGCGACGTCAAGGTTAAGGAGATTGCCGCGGAAATCGGATGGGGCGTCAATGCCGACATCATGGACGTGACGATCGCCGACGACCCGGCGATCTCCGGCAAGCCATTTGTGCATGCGGAAAAGATTTTCGCCCGCCTGGAACTGCTCCCGCTGCTGGCCAAGCGCATCGAGGTGACGGAGGTCGTCGTCGAAAATCCGGTGATCCGGATCGTCCGAACCGCCGGCGGCAAGCTGAACCTTTCAACGATCGGCGAGAAGCGCGAGGAGTCTGGCCAGAGCCCGACCCACGGAGCATCGGCCGGCAAGCTGAAGAAACGGGAAGAGTCGGCCGCCCTAAATGCGTTGCTGATCAAGAATTTTACCATCGAAGACGGCACCCTCATTTACGAGCAGCAAGGGGCGGTACAGGAAGCGTCGGTCAAATCGATCGACCTCCACCTGAAGGATTTTGGGTTCGAACGCCCATTCACCGTCGATTTTGAGGCGGCGGCCTTTGGCGGCGACAAGAATGTCGAATCTTCCGCGACGATCGGTCCGCTGCTCAGGAATCGCGAAATCGACGTGAATGCGATTCCGATCACGGCGACTCTAAAGCTCGGTCCGATGCGGTTGGATCAGTTGAAAACGATCCCGCAGCTCGCCAGCGCGATTCCGCCCGAACTTTCCGTGTCCGATCCGATGAGTGTAGATGCCAATGCAACCGGCACTTCCGGCGCGCTGAATTTCAGCGCCGTGACGGACCTGAGCGCCGATCAGGTCGCGTTCGGCGATAAGTTCAACAAACCGGCCGGCGTGCCGTTCAAAATTTCCGGCGAGGGCACCGATTCGGGCACGGAAATCGAGGCGAAGCAGGCGAACATAACGTTGGCCGACATGCAGGTAAAAGCATCGGACATCAAAATGGCGGGCAGCGCGATCGGCGCTCACGCCGACAGCAACAGCTTTGATTTGGGATCGATCGGCAGGCTCGTGCCGATGCTCGGCGCGTACAATCTTTCCGGTAAAAGCGAATTCCACACCAATGTTCACATCGGCGGTGGCGCACCATCGGCAAACGGCACGGTAACGCTTTCGAACGCGGGATTTTCCGCGCCAGAACGAAAAGCGCCGCCGCTCAGCAACGTCAATGGAGCCATCAAACTGACCGGCACCACCGCCGATGCCGGCCCGATCACGTTCAACTTGGGCGCAGCCAGCGGCACGGTCACGTCGCATATCGATTCTATCCAGCCGGTGAAACTGTCCTACGACCTGTCGGTACCCGGGTCGATCCATCTTGCCGATATCGTTCCATCGCGGCCCGCAACCGACCGAATCGACAAGATGACGGCCACGGGAACGCTTGAGATTAAGCCGCAGCTGGGTCCGGCGATCGTGGCAAAAATCAATTCGCCGTCCGGCAACGTCAATCGCGTTCCATATTCGAAGCTCGAAGCCGTCGCCGGGCTGGACGGAACTTTCGCGCGGCTCTCCAGCCTGAGCGTCGATGCGTTTTCGGGCCATGTTAGCGGCACCGGCGGCGCGGGATTGACGCCCGGTTCGGACTTTTCCGCGTCGACCAGCTTCACTAACCTGGACCTTAAGCAGGCGATGGAATCCCAGGATTTGAAGGCCGCCGAAACCGTGCGCGGCACGATCGGCGGCAACATCAACCTGTCCGGCAAGGCGGGCTCGATCGACGCCATGAAACCAACGCTCAACGGCACCGGTCAGTTGACCCTGACCAACGGCAAGCTGATAGGTGTCAATGTCGGGGCTCAGGCGCTGAAGAAGGTGAACAATTTGCCGGTAATCGGCGATTTGGTGCCGCAATCCGTCATCGCGCGCCATCCGGAATTGTTCAGCAGTCCCGACACCGATATCCAGATTGCCAGCCTGAGTTTTGCGATGGCGGGCGGCAGGATTAACACGCGCGACCTCCAAGTCCAGACCGTCGACTACGGGATGCTGGGCAGCGGATGGTTCGATATCGACAAGCACGTCGATATGACCGCGCAGATCATCCTGTCGCGCAGCTTCAGCGGCGAATTGATCGCCGCGAAGAGGAACATCCAGTATCTTGCCGACCGCGACGGCCAGGTCATCGTTCCGCTGCAGGTGACCGGGCAGCTGCCGAAACCCATGGTGTTGCCCAATGTCTCCGAACTTGCGCAGCGAGCCGGCGAGCGTGCCGTTGAAGGACAGGGCCAGAAGCTGCTTGGCAAACTGCTCGGCAAGAAGGGAAAAGCGCTGGGCGGGATCTTCGGCGGCGATAACTCCGCGCCGGATAATGGCGGCGAGAACGGAAATGGCAACGGTGGCGGCAACAATCAGCCTCCGCCGCCCAACCCGCTGGATCAATTGAAGAAATTCTTCTAGCCGCAAAATTACAGATTCATCAGCACGATTGTGGCGCCGGCGCCGCCCTGACGGGGCTCAGCCGGATGGAACGACGCACAGTATCGCGACGTGGAGAGGTATTCAGCGACGGCCTTGCGCAGCGCGCCGGAGCCGATCCCATGCACGATTCTCACCTCGGGGCGATTGGTGACGAAGGCCTGATCGAGAAATTCCTCAAGCTTGTGCAACGCTTCGCTGGTGCGCATCCCGATTAGATTCAACTCGCCGCGCGCGGAATCCTCCGCGCTAAAGGTCACGGCGGGAGGCTTCTCAACCGCTAGCGGCTCCCGGGCCGTTTTCGCCGATCGCTTAAGGCGCTCGGGCGCGACTTCGATCCGCAGACCGCCCCGCCCGATAACGGCGCGTCCGGGCTCGATCGCCAATAGCTCGCCGCGGATGTCCCCGACTTCGACTTGATCGCCGATCTTGAGCGCCCCAGCCTCCTCGGCGGCAGTCGGCTCCGGCGGCGCAAGCTCACCGAGTTTTTCGGCAGCGCTGCTCAGAAACTCGCGGATTGGCTGCTCGGGGCGCTCGTCGGATGCTGGGCGCGCTCGGGCGCGGCTCTTCAACTCGGCGATGACGGCGGCGCTTTCCCGGCGCAGCTCGTCCATCAGCTCTGCCGCCTGCGCGCGAATGCGCTTGCGGTCGGCTTCGGCTCGCTCCGCGATGCTTTGCGCGGACTGGCGCGCCTCGCGCTCGGTGGCGGCCAGACTGGCCTCGCGCTCGCGCAGCTTTTCGGCATCGGCATGCAGCCGCGTACGCTCTTTCTCCAGCCGTGCAAGCGTATCGTTCAATTCGATGCCGCCGGCGCCCAGCGCCTCCTCGGCCGCCTTGATCACCTCCGCCGGCATCCCCAGGCGACGTGCCACCGCGATCCCGTAGCTTTGACCGATGGTGTGCGGCTTGAGCCGGTAGAGTGGCGCCAGACGATCTTCGTCGAAATCGACTGCGGCAGCCTCAAATCCTGAGCGCGAGTAGGCGTGCATCTTAACTGCGGTGGAATGGGTCGCGATCGCAACGATGCATCGGCGCGCCGCAAGATGATTCATCAGACCGATTGCCAGCGCCGCCCCCTCGGCCGGGTCGGTGCCCGCGCCCGGTTCATCAAGAATCACCAACGCAGGCTCTTCCAGCGAACGGACGATATCCGAGAGATTCGTGATGTGGCCGGAGAAGCTGGACAAATTGGCCTCGATCGATTGCTCGTCGCCGATATCGGCGAACACGCTGCGAAACACCGTGGCGGTCGCGGGCGTGCGCGCGGGAATCGGGATGCCCGCCTGCGCCATCAGCGACAGCAGCCCAAGTGTCTTGAGCGCGACGGTCTTGCCGCCAGTGTTAGGCCCGGAAATCACGATTCCGCGCTGTCCCGGCGCGATTTTGAGGTGAATCGGAATCACTTCGCGCCCGCGATTCATCAGCAGCGGATGGCGCGCGCCGCAGAATTCGATGCCTGCCTCGGCAATCTCCGGCTCGACGCATCCGTAACGTTCGGCAAAGATTGCACGTGCGTTAAGTGCGTCGAGTGCGACCATCGCGTCGAATGTCAGCCGCAACTCTTCGGCATAGCCGCCGACCATCGCGGTGAGGTTCGCCAGAATGCGGGTCTCTTCGGCTTCGGTCTCCCGCTCGATCATCATCAGGCGGTTGTTAAGCTCGACCGCCCACATCGGTTCCACAAACAGCGTTTCGCCAGAGACGCTGCGATCCTGCACGATTCCTTCAAGCCGCTCCGCATAGTTGAGCCTGAGCGGCAGCACGAAGCGGCGATTGCGAATCATGACGACATAATCCGACACGAACGATTCCATTCCCGCCGCCCCGAGCGAGCGCAGCAGCCGCGCTTCAAGCTCGGCGCGTTCATCGCGCAGGCGCGAGCGCAGCCGCTTCAACTCGGGGCTGGCGTCGTCAAGGATCGCGCCATCATCGGCGATTGCACGCCACAGAGCATCGGCCAATTCTTTGGGCGCAAGCAGATTTTGCGCGATCGCGGCCACTAGCGGACGGGATTCCACGCGCGAGCGCATGAACGCCGCCAGATGGCGCGCGGCGGCCACGAAATCGCGCACCTGGACCAGCGCCGCTCCGCCCAGAATCGCACCGGCGCGCGCAGCGGCAAGCAGGATGGCCCGCAAGTCGGTGAATTCCCCGATTGGAATCGAGCCGGAATGCGCACGCAGGTCTACCATCTCGGCCGAGGTGCGGATGCGTGCGCGCACCTCTTCCGGATTGATCGAAGGGCGGATGCGCAGGATCGCCTCGCGCCCCGGCTCCGACGCGCAAAATTCCGCGACCAGGACTATCACCTTGTCGAATTCAAGCGCTTTGAGGTCCCGTTCCCGCATTGTTTTGAGCCGCGGCAGCCTTTGCGCATATCCCCGGCTTGCAGGCTAATATCTAGCCCAACTTTTGACGGCATCATAACCGGGAGCGGCGATGGAACGGATCGAATCACGGGTAAGCACAGTGTCCGAGGAGTTCCGGCGAAACCGCGACGCGATGGCGAAGCAGGTGACGCAGCTGCGCACCGAATTGGAGCGAATCCGCGAGGGCGGACCCGCCCCAATCCGCAAGCGCCATGCGGACCGCGGCAAGCTGCTCGCGCGCGAGCGGGTAAAACGGCTGCTCGACCCGGGCAGCCCGTTTCTTGAACTTTCGCCGCTGGCGGCCTTCGGGATGTACGACGGCGAAGCGCCGTGCGCGGGGATTATCACCGGAATCGGACGCATCCACGGGCGCGAGGCGGTCGTCGTCGCCAACGATGCCACCGTCAAGGGCGGAACCTACTATCCGATGACGGTGAAGAAGCACGTGCGCGCGCAGGAGATCGCGATGGAGAACCAGCTCCCGTGCGTTTACCTGGTCGATTCGGGGGGAGGCTTTCTGCCGCTGCAATCCGAAATTTTTCCCGATCGCGACCATTTCGGCCGCATCTTTTACAACCAGGCACGGATGTCCGCGATGGGAATCGCGCAGGTCGCCGTCGTGATGGGTTCGTGTACCGCCGGCGGCGCGTATGTGCCGGCGATGTGCGACGAGAATATCATTGTCCGCGGACAGGGGACGATCTTTCTGGCCGGGCCGCCGCTGGTGCGCGCGGCGACCGGCGAGGAGGTTACCGCCGAAGAGTTGGGAGGGGGAGATACGCATACCCGGATTTCCGGGGTGAGCGATCATCTGGCCGAGGATGACGATCATGCGCTCCAGATCGCACGTTCGATTTTTGAAAACCTCGGTGGAAAGAAGGGATTTGGTCAAATCGACCAGGATTCGCCAGAAGACCCCCATTACGACCCGAGCGAGCTTTACGGCATCGTTCCCGCCGATGTGCGCAAGCCGTATGACGTGCGCGAAGTGATTGCGCGAATCGTGGACGGCTCGCGGATGCATGAATTCAAGCCGCGCTATGGCACTACACTGGTAACCGGATTCGCGCGGCTTTACGGATATCCGGTCGGCATCGTCGCGAATAGCGGCGTTCTGTTCAGCGAATCCGCGCTAAAGGCGGCGCATTTTATCGAACTATGCTGCGCGCGGCGCATCCCGCTGCTTTTTCTGCAGAACATCACCGGCTTCATCGTCGGCAAGCGCTACGAGCAGGGCGGCATCGCCAAGGACGGCGCCAAGATGGTGAATGCGGTTGCCAATGCGCAAGTCCCGAAATTCACGCTGATCATCGGCGCGTCGAATGGTGCGGGGAACTACGGGATGTGCGGGCGGGGCTATTCGCCGCGGCTGCTCTTCATGTGGCCCAACGCGCGCATCTCGATCATGGGCGGAGAGCAGGCGGCCAATACGCTTTTGACGGTGAAACTGGAACAGCTAAAGCGCGATGGGCGCACAATGTCCAAGGCGGCGCAGGCCAAGTTCATGGCTCCGACGCTTGCACGATACGAGACCGAATCGAGCTGCTATTACTCCAGCGCCCGGCTCTGGGACGACGGCGTGCTCGATCCCATCGAGACGCGCGCGGCGCTGGCGCTGGGAATCGCGGCCTCGCTCAACGCGCCGATCCCGGAACGCGCCAAGTTCGGCGTGTTCAGGATGTGATCCGTTAGTGAGTCAACTGCCACTCCCGGATAGCCGGGATCGGATGAATCAGCATCAGGATGTTGAGAATTAGGCCGTCGCGAATCCATAGAATCATGCCGATTTCCAGAATTATCGCGGCAGCGATTGTGACCCGCGCGGGCAAACGGTAAGCAATCAGAAAACCGGCCATGCAGGTCATGATGTCGCTCATCGAGTTCACCACGCTGTCGCCGTAGTAGTTCAGCGAGATGGTGATTTCGCGATATCGGTGAATCATCGGGCCGCTATTTTCGACCATCTCCCACGCGGCTTCCACCGCCAGCGTAATAATCGCGCGGGTGCGCACCGGCAACCTGGACGCGACCAGCCATAGGACGCCGTATGACAGCATTCCGTGAATCAGATGGCTGAAACTGTACGGATCGAAAACCCATTGCGAATTGTGCGAGCTCCAGATATCGCCCGCCCAGAATCCGGGCTCGCCGCTGATGCCCCAGAGTTTGCGGCCCATCGCGAATTCGACGCTTGCGGCGAGCGCGACGATGCCCGCGCCGGCAATCCAATAGTTGCGGCTCGACGGGGCCGAAGTCGGCGCGCTGCCGCTCATCCCAGGTAATGCACCGCCAGGTATACGTTGCTGATGAGAAATGCCATCGGCACGACCCATCGCGAATACGATCTGATCCGGACGCCGCGATCGCGCCGATTGGAACGATGCGATACATGCACCGTCATCAGTTCGGCGATTGCGAGAAATACAAACACGTAACATTGCAGAAAAAACGCGTCGATGTAGGTCAGGTACGGAACTCGCGGCATCGTAGAAGAAATCGCCAGGGCGAATGCGATAACGGTAAGGATCGTCAAGATTCCAACCTGCAGCTGATTCTGGAGATCGCCGGTCTCAATCCAGAACGCCGCCCACGACAGAAAGACCATCAAGATCAGCGGCAGGAACACCTTGAGCAGGTAGAATGCCGACTGGCGGGTTACTTCAATTTCGAACCGGGCTTCTGGAACCTTGGTCTGATCCAGGAACAGATACTCGCCGATCGTCGGCGTGACGGCCTTAAGGTCCCACTGTGCGAGCGAACTGTAGTAGTTCAATTCGCTCGACAGCCACAGCTTATGATTGTTCAGGCTGAACGTCAGCAAATGGGCATCGCCAGCGAACGGATGGATTAGAATGGGCAGCCGCTGGGTGTCGAATGGGAACCGCCGCAGCTCAAATTTGGCCGAGAGCTTGAGCTTGCATCGCTCGGTGTAGTTTACGGTGCCGTCCGGTTTGACGTTTGTTTCGATGTCATACTTGTCACGCGGCCCGACGGCATTGACGATCATAACTTTCGGCATCCAGATGTCGGCGGGATTAACGTCGCGCGGCTGGGTCTGGGTTGATTGAGCGGTCGGTTCGTAAGCCAGGCGCGGATCGTTCCATCGCATGAACAGGTAAGCGACGATATCGAACTCGCCGGCAACTTCGTCAATCGACGCGATATTGGAGATATGCATCCCGACCGCGACGTCGATTTTTCCGCTTTGCGTTGGCGGCGGCCCCAGGACCGGATTGATTGCGGGCGCGGTCGCGTCAGCCGCGTAGGCAGGGCATGCCACCCAAAACATTACGACGGCGACTAAAGCAGCGATATTAAGCGTCCAGCGCGGCATTCAACTCATCGTTCGGGTCCGAGCATCTTTTCGGCGCGCACCAGCCGGTCGAATTCCTTGCCCGACAAAAGACCCAGAGAAATCGCGGCCTCGCGCAGCGTGTAGCCATCCTTGTGCGCCTTTTTGGCGACCTTGGCGGCATTATCGTAGCCGATGTGGGGGTTCAGCGCCGTCACCAGCATCAGCGAGTTCTCGACGTTGCGCGCGATTTGCACGCGGTTGGGCTCGATCCCGACGACGCAGTACTTGGTGAACGAGGCGCACGAATGTGCGAGCAGTTTCACTGAGTGCAGGAAGTTGTGGATGATGAGCGGCTTGAAGACGTTGAGTTCGAAATTGCCCTGCGAGCCTGCCACCGAGATGGCGGTGTCGTTGCCGATCACCTGAATGCACACCATCGTCATCGCCTCGCTCTGGGTGGGGTTCACCTTCCCCGGCATAATCGACGACCCCGGCTCATTCTCGGGCAGGATCAGTTCGCCCAGTCCGCATCGCGGCCCCGAACCCAGCCAGCGGATGTCATTTGCGATTTTCATGAGCGACACGGCCAGCGTCTTGAGCGCGCCCGATGCCGCCACGACCGCATCGTGTGCCGCCAGCGCGGCGAACTTGTTGGGAGCGGGCTTGAAGCGCAGGCCCGTGTGTTTCGCGATCTTCGCGCAGACGCGCTTGGAAAATTCCGGATGCGTATTAAGGCCGGTACCGACGGCGGTTCCGCCGATCGCGAGCTCCAGAAGATCGGGCAGCGCCGCTTCGATTCGCTTAAGGTCGTAATCCAGCTGGGCGACGTAGCCGGAAAATTCCTGTCCAAGAGTGAGCGGGACCGCATCCATCAGATGGGTGCGGCCGATTTTCACGATTTTCGCGAAATCGCGGGATTTCTTCGCCAGTGCATCGCGCAGCGCCCGAAGCGAGGGAACCAGTTCGCGGGTAATCTCCTCTGCGGCCGCGATATGCATCGCGGTTGGAAACGTATCGTTCGACGACTGCGACATGTTCACATCGTCGTTGGGATGAATCGGCTTTTTGGAGCCGCGGACGCCTCCGGCCATTTCGATCGCGCGATTGGAGATGACCTCGTTGGCATTCATGTTGGTCTGAGTTCCACTTCCGGTTTGCCAGATGCGGAGCGGAAAATGATCGTCGAGAATGCCGGTCGACATTTCGCGCGCGGCACTAACAATCAGGCGCGCCTTCTTCGGCGGCAGCTTGCCCAAGTCGCGGTTGACCTCGGCGGCGGCCAGCTTGAGCAGGCCAAACGCGCGAATCATCGCACGCGGCATCCGGTCGAATCCGATCGCGAAATGCTCGAGCGAGCGCTCGGTCTGCGCGCCCCAGTACCTATCGGCTTGGACCTCGATCGCCCCCATGCTGTCGGTTTCGGTTCGTGTCAGGGTCTTTGACGCCTTCTTGATTGGCATAATTTTCCGTCTTTCCACCGCTGGATGAGTGCTCCTTGAATCAGTATGATTCCACCCCGGCCGGTCCCGGCGGGGTCCTGATTTTACCCCCCGCGCCGGTCTTTTCCGGGCCGCTCAGCCGGTATAGTTTAGGGCGCGCGGTTCGACAATAGGAGAGGATTAGAAACATGCCTTGGACGATTACCCGCCTGTGCATTGATTGCGTTGATACCGGATGCGTCAGCGTCTGCCCCGTCGATTGCATCTACGAATATACCGGTTCCGACAAGCAGAAATTTCCCAATCAGCTTTTCATTCACCCCGATGAATGCATCGATTGCGGCGCCTGCGAGCCCGAATGCCCCTGGCAGGCGATTTTCGAGGAGCCCGCGGTTCCCGCACCGCTAAAGGATGACGTCAAGCTCAATCACGCAATTCTCGAGCAAATCGCAGATTTCAAGGTTAAGACCTTCGTGAAGACCGATCATCCCACGCCCGAGCAGGTCGCCGAGAACAAGAAGAAGTGGGGCCTCGACCCGGGCGCCTGATCGCGCCTGAAGGGCCGCGCTATCGAATCTCTGGCGGGGGCGGAATCGGGCCGCGGGCGTTTTCGTATGCCGCCGCGGCCTGAAGAATCGCGGCCTCGCCAAATGGCCGGCCAATAAATTGCATCGATAGAGGCAGACGGTCTGGAGAAAGGCCGGTGGGCACCGAAAGCGCGGGCTGGCCGGTCGCGTCGAATGGCTGCATGAAGCGCAGAATCCCCGTGACGAGGTCGGCTTCCACCTCTGACGGACCCGCGATCTTCGGTGCCGGGATTGCGGTGGCGGGCGCAATCAGCACTTCATGATCGGACATCGCTGATAACGCATCCGCGATCGTGCGTGCGCGGGCGCGTTGCGCGCGGATGTAGGCCGGCGCAGTCATCATCATTCCGCCTTCCAACAGCCGACGCACATCGGCGCCGTAGTCGTCCGGCCGCTTGAGCATCCACTGATGATGGACCTCGAAGGCCTCCGCCATCATTACGATGGTATTCACTATCGCGGCGAACGGGAGCGATGGAATTGAAACTTCATCGACGATCGCGCCGAGCGACCGGATCGTATCTATTGCGGCATCGAATGATTTCCTGATCTCGTCGTCCAGCCCATTGTTCAATTCGCTGATTACGCCGATCTTCATCCCGGAAATGCCATTGGCAAGGCTTGCGGTGAAATCGGGCACGCGCTCGCGGCTGGAGGTCGAATCGTCGCGATCATGGCCGGCGATGACATTCAGCATCAACGCGGCGTCACGTACCGTACGCGTGATCGGGCCGACGTGGTCGAGTGTCGCCGACAGCGGAAATACGCCGTGGCGGCTGACGCGGCTCCAAGTGGGCTTAAGCCCAACACATCCGCATAGCGCGGCGGGAGTGCGAATCGATCCTCCCGTGTCAGTGCCGATTGTCATCGCGGCGCTTCGCGCGACAATCGCGGCCGCCGAACCGCCGCTGGATCCGCCGGGGATCCGATCCATCGAGTAGGGATTGCGCACGATTCCCCAATGCGGGTTCGACGAGCTGAGGCCGTAGGCGAATTCATGCAGGTTGAGCTTGCCGAGCAGGACCGCGCCGGCGCGCGAAAGGCGCGTCCATACGGTGGCATCGTGAGTGGGGACAAAATCGGCCAGGATTTTCGAACCGGCAGTGGTGCGAATTCCTTTGGTATAAATCAGGTCCTTGAGTGCGATTGGAATCCCATGCAGCGGCCCGCGCCATTTACCCTTCACGATTTCGGTTTCCGCTTTTCTCGCCGCCTTGCGCGCGAGTTTTTCGGTTACGGTGATATAGGCGCGAATCTTGGAGTCGGTCTGCTCGATCCGGGTCAGGTAGGCCTCGGTCACCTCGACCGGGGAAATTTCACGAGCGCGGATCTTCTCGCCGAGGGTGGCGGCATCGAAGGCGAGGAGTTCGAGAAACGGGGTTGGCATGAGAGCGAATCTCCGATACTTGGCATCCGGCCCGAGTTATTTACCGTTCTTTTGAAGCCGCTCCGCTTCGGCAAGCAAGCCCGGATAGCTGAATGGCGGTTCGATGCCCTCCAGGTTCAGTCCGCTCAGATGCTCGGCCATCGTGAGCATCGCCCCTGCCGTGTGTGCGATCGCGTTCGCATCGGCGGCGGTAATCTCGTAGCCGTAGAGGTCTTTCAGGACTTGTTGGACTGATTCACCTGTAACGTACGCCATGCTACTGCACTCGCGAAACTGTCGGTCGCGCCGCATAGTAGCGCACTTGAGACACGATGGCGCAATGCCACGCGCAGTGAGAACTAGGTCCGCTGTGCGGCCGTGTCCATGATCAATCCATAGATCCGGCCGGCTTCGGTAACGCCGATCAATCGATAGGTCCGCGCCTGGCCGGCCCATCGCGGCGGTGCGGACGGGTTGGTGAACGGAATATACGACGTGTCGAAAAAGGACTCGGGCGAGGGATCGCGCAATTCAAGGTTGTCGCCGCGACGGCGGAGGATTGTCTTGCCGGCTGCGATGAGGCCAAGCGGCACGCCGGCAAAGTCGTGCTCGCGCAATCCCCACACGATTATCACCCGCTGATTGGTGACGCCGTAAAATGTGGATGCCAGGCGCGTATGGAAGGTCATCGCTTCTCCGATCAATGCGATGACGAGAATCGCCAGGAATATCGCGTTTGCTTGAGCAGTTGTTGCAAGCGCCGATTCGCCCGGAATCATGCGCATGACGATTGCGGCGGCCGCGATTACGACAATCAAAGTGGTTCGCGAACGGACTGCGTCGCGATCGTGCGGCCGGGCGCACCATAGAAGCGCCTCACCCGCCAATAAATGCGGGGCGATGGCCGATTCGGCTTTAGCGTTCGAATCGGCTGGTCCGGGCAGTGAATTATTTCCGCGAGACTCCATACACCAATAGGATATATAGGGCGGATCGGCGTTATTGTACTAGTGTTTGAAAAGGAATGTTCTAATCGCGCAACGCACTCGCCAATTAGCTCTTCAACAGCGACCGGGTCGATCCCCCCGATGTGCCGGCATTACGGCACTTCGTCGGGAGTGGTCATCGCGTCGTGGATTTCGACCCAGGAAACTGGCTCTCCGGTCTCAAGTTTCTTGATAACTCGCGTCGCCCGCCTCGCCTGAATTTCGCACAGCAGCGTGAGCCATGCTTCATCCTCGCTTCCCAGGTTATTGTGCCATTTTTCATTGTCGAGCGCCCTTGCTTGCTCCAATTTTCTAACCAAATAGTCTCTCATCTCCGGCGAAATATGTTTGGGCGGTACGAATAGCGCGGCCTCGACTTGCGATTGGGGGACATCCGAATTTTGGTTCAATTCTTTGATTACCGAATCCACTTTCTCGGCCTGCACAAGGTAATCGCCTTGCGCGACGGGTCCAAGCGAGGTATCCGTCGCGTCTTCAAGGTCGGTTTGCCTCGCCGCTTGTAGCTGCTCAATGACCTCCGGACGCTGGTTGGGCGAAACGACGGGGATGCACGACGAGAGTTCGAATAACATAAATGCGAAAACGCTCGGTATGGAAATGAAATCGAATCTAAGTGGCCTCACTTTTTCAATCTAATCATTGGTCAGAGGTTCGTCCCGGCAACTCCGAATCGGTCCGACCCAGTGACATTTCGCCCGCATATCGATGAAGCAAACCGATTCGAGTCTCGCCGAAGGGCAACACAACAGCTTACGACTTCTCTAAACCGGTCCGGTTATCAACATCGAACGCGCGCTGGGGCCGGATAAATTCAAGCCGCGGCAATCGCCAGTTCATCTTTCCTTAATCTTCGATCCCTAACCTTCTGCGCGCTACGAACAGGCGTGCGCATTTTTAATTCGAATTTCGAGGGGAGAGAGACATGCGGCCAAAGAAATTGATTCTGCTTCTGCTGGCGGCGCTTGCGATTGCGGCGACCAGCCGCGACGGCCTTGCCGATCTGCTGATAAACGGCGCCGGCGCGACCTTTCCGTATCCGATCTATTCGAAGTGGTTTGACGTCTACGCGAAGGATAATCCCGGCATCAAATTCAACTACCAGTCGATCGGCTCCGGCGGCGGCATCCGGATGCTGTCCAATCGCACGGTCGATGTTGGCGCCAGCGACGCTCCAATGACCGATCAACAACTCGCCGATGCTCCCGGGAAGATTCTTCATTTCCCTTCGGTCATGGGTGCGGTTGTGGTTGCCTACAACATCCCCGGATACACGGGGACGCTGCGCCTGACCGGTCCGGTCTTGGCTGACATCTATTTGGGCAAGATCACGAAATGGGATGACGATGCGATCAAGGCGCTGAATCCGGGCGCATCGATTCCCACCCAGGACATAGTCGTATGCCATCGTTCCGACGGCAGCGGCACTTCGTACATTTTCACCGACTATCTGTCGAAGGTCAGCTCCGCGTGGGGGAGCGATCCGGGTCCCGGCAAGGGCACGGCCGTAAAGTGGCCCGCGGGAATCGGCGGCAAGGGGAACGAGGGCGTGACCGCGCTGGTGCAGCAAACGCCCGGCGCGATCGGCTACATCGAACTGATTTATGCGCTCAACAACAACATTCCATTTGCCCAGCTTCAAAACAAAGCGGGCAACTGGATAACGGCGGGTCTTGACGGGGTGACTGCGGCGGCTGCGTCGGTTGCGGACAACATGCCGGCCGATTTCCGCGTCTCAATCACCAACGCTCCGGGCGCGGATGCATATCCGATCTCGTCGTTCACTTATCTGCTCGTGTACCAAAAGCAGACTGACAAGGACAAAGGCGAGCAGATCAAGAAGTTCCTGGAATGGGCGCTGACGGGCGCGCAGCAATATGCGCCGGCGCTCAAGTATGCGCAGCTTCCCGCGGCGGTCGTCCAGCGCGAGCAGGCGCAGTTGGGGCAGATTCAAGTTCCGTGACGTGAGAGCCAAAGAATTTACGGAATAAACAAAACGTTCTAATGGGAGGATTGGTAATGAGAGGTTCGAGACGAAGGATCGCGATTTCGGTCCTTGCCGCCGCCGCTATGTTGGCCGGCGCGGTAATGGCGCCCAAAGCCGCGTACAGCGCCTCAAGCTCGTCGATCACGCTGTATGCCGACCCCACCACGGGCCAGGTGTACACCAAGCCGGGCAAGCATCGGGTCAAGCTGGGCCAGTATGTTCCGGTTGGGACGGCCGAAGAGATGGAGCAGCGCGTCGTGCAGAAGGCTCATATGCAGCTTCAGCAGGATGAGCAGCAGATGCGAGCCGACATGGAGTCCAAGCAGGCTCAGCAACAGCAGTGGAACGGCGAGATGGCCAAGCAGGTCGCGCAGATGCAGCCGGCGTGGCAGGAATTCGGCGACCGCTGGTTTAAGAAAATTTCAATTGGGACCTTGGTTTACGGTGATTGGGGCTACTTCACGCACACCGGCTTCGGTCCTCAGTTCCTGACTCAGCAGGTATGGCCGGGACCCGGCAACAACAGCTTCAATGCCTTCAACATCACGCGTACCTATCTCGATTTCAAGTTCACCCCCAACGAAGACGTCACGATGCGCGTTACGCCCAACATGTATTTGATGGTTAATACGGGCGGCAAGTGCTCTGTTTCCGGCGTCGCGGGAGCGAAATGCACCGCCAGCACCGGCGATCCGGATGGTCTTAACACCGGATGGGCGCAGACGAACGACGGAAACCTTGGTATGCGCATAAAGTACGCCTACCTCGACTACAACACCTTCTTCAAGAAGATATTGCAGGTCGATGCGATGAAGGACGACAAGTTCACCTTTGGCCAGCAACAGAATCCGCTGGTTGACTGGGAAGAAAACCTGTGGGGCTTCCGCTATCAGAGTTTGACGCCTTGGAACTATCTGAGCTTGAGCTCATCGCAGGTCGGCGTTTCGATGAAGGGTCCGATCAAGATCAACGAGACCCAGTATGCCGACTACGACTTCGGCGTGTATGACGATGCCAGTTTCCATGCGATCGAGCAGAGTTCGTACAAGCAGGCGATGGTTCGTGTGACTGTCAATCCGCTTGGCGCAAAGAGCCGCTATGACAGCTTGGGCCTGACTTACTTCTTTGACTACGGCTATCCCAACAAGTCACCCGATGGCCAGATTCCCGGTTCTGCTGCATCTTATGCACACATCATGAGGACGTCCGGGTTGCTGCACTACACCGCCCGTGCTGAAGACTTCTGGGGATGGGGTTGGGGAATGATCGGCGAAATCGATTACGGCAACAACGCCTTCTCATCCGGCAATCTGTACTCTGGCTCTGGTCCATCGGATGCCATCGGCATCAGCAGTCCCGGCGGCTTCGGCGCTTGGAATACAATGGCCTCGAAGCTCCTTGGTACCGGCCAAACGAATCAATTGGGCTGGGATATCTTGGGCCATGTGGACATTCCGAATACGCCGTTCACGGTGTTCGGACTGTGGCAATCATTCATGCCGAATCTGCAGCCCACCGAGAATCCCCTCGATTTCCATCGCTATGACTTGGGTATCCAGTGGATGGTTAACAAGAACCTGCGGGTTGCTTTGGACGGACAGGGTATCGACTACTACCACAGCCAGTTCACATTCCCGGAAAGCACCTTTGGAAGCACGACGGTTCCGGAGACTCCCTACGCGGTTCCGCGCGATGTGCATGCGTTCTTCATAAACTTCGAGTTCAGGTACTAAACTCGAAAGGGAGAGGCGAGATGGCGCGGGCGCCCCTCGTGGCGCCCGCGCCCTTTCTTAAGATAAACGAAAGATGGCGTGGGCCGGAACAGATATTTCGTGACGCTTGTGGATCGTAGTGGCAGGGCGTAATTTCTAATTATCGCGATGCAAAAGTTGCTGAAAATTACCGCCCGAGGGATTACGATGATCCCGCGCGCGGTCGCATGCGGTGCGGCCGTTGCGATGCTGGTCGCCTTGACGGCGATTCAGTCGCATCAATATACGCCGCATTTTCGCGTGCCCGACATGGGCCGCTTGACGGAGCAGCATGCCAACCCGGCACAGCCGGAACTCAACGCTGCCGAACGCATCGCTCCCGCAGTCGCATTCCAGCGAATGGTTCCACCGCCAACAATTGATAATCGCTGCGGTACGCAGGCCCTCGAATTAGCTCGTTCGGCCGAAGTCCTGCCAATCCGTCCGTTGCGACGGCTCAAGCTCGGCCCGTCGCGGCCGGACAATCCCGATCCTCTTATATAGCCCGCTTGTCGTGGAGTAGTGTTTCCACCGGATAGGGACGCTTTGGCACCCGCCGGCGGAGAGAATCTCAACGAGCGCCGAAGTTAGCTCCGGCGCCCAAAGTGCGAGGCTTATATCCGTGCCCGGTTTTTCATTACGCAACCCCCACACGATAATCGTGGGGGCCTTGATCATATCGCTCTTGGGCGTCACGGCTTTCACGCGAATGCCGGTGGACGTATTTCCCAATCTAAAGATCCCGGCGGTCGTCGTTGCGACGTTTTATCCCGGAATGCCGCCGCTCGATATCGAGCACGACATTACGACTCGCTACGAGCGGTTTTTCACGCTCGGCAGCAATATCGACCATATGGAGTCGCGCTCGCTGCCGGGCGTCAGCATCATCACCATTTACCTGCAGCCCGGCGCCGACGTCGATGCCGCCGCGGCCCAGTTCGGAACCCTTGCGATGGCGGATTTGGGTGTCCTGCCGCCCGGTACGCTGCCGCCGCTGGTCCTGAAGTATGACGCCTCATCGCTGCCGGTGGTGCTGGTGACGGCGGAAGGAAAGGGATTTGGACAGACCGAGCTGGAAGATGCCGCGCGGTACGTCGTGCGCACGCAAATGGCCACCGTGCAGGGTGCGTCGATACCGATGCCGTTTGGCGGGAAGTTTCGCCAGATGATGGCCTATGTCGATCGCCGCGCGCTGCAGGCGCGCGGGCTCAGCTTGAACGACGTGGTCAGCGCGGTCGACTCGTCCAACCTGATCCTGCCGGCGGGCGACGCGAAGATCGGAAACACCGACTATTTCGTCTACTCGAACAGCATGCTGCCGGATATCGAGGACCTGAACAATGTGCCGGTGAAACTCGGCGCCAATCAGGTCCCGGTGATGGTGCGCGATGTCGCCAAGGTCCAGGATTCCGCCCAAATCCAGTACAACCTCGTGCTCATCAACGGGCAACCGTCGGTGTTCATTCCGGTGCTCAAGCAGCCGGGCGCCAATACGATCGCGGTCGTCGAGGGCGTTAAGAACCTCCTGCCGAAGATCGTCGGCCTGCCGTCGGGGATGAGGCTCAAGGCGATCTTCGATCAATCCGGCTACGTACGCAGCGCCGTTACCAGCCTCGAGCACGAGTCGGTCTCGGGCGCGATATTGGCATCGCTGATGATCCTGATTTTCTTGGGCAGCTTCCGCTCGACAGTCGCAATCTTTTTATCGATTCCGCTCTCGATTCTCGCCGCCGCGTTTGGGCTGTTCATGAACGATTCGTCAATAAACATCATGACGCTGGGCGGCTTTGCATTGGCAATCGGCCGGCTGGTTGACGATTCGGTGGTCGTGCTCGAAAACATCAACCGGCATCTGGCAATGGGTGAGGAGCCGCATGCCGCCGCGAAGGCGGGCGCAGAGGAGGTCGCGCTGCCCGTGCTCGCTTCGACAATCACCACGGTAATCGTGTTTTTTCCGGTGATGTTCCTGTTCGGAGTGGCAAAGTATCTGTTCTCAGCGCTGGCGCTCGCTGTGGTGCTGTCGATGCTGGCGTCGTATGTGGTCGCGATGTCGGTCATTCCGATCTTTTGCGCGCGGTTTCTCAGTCAGGAAGAGGCGCGAGCGCTCGAAGGCGGCCATGTGATCGACGAAACCCTTGCCGCTCCTGATGTCGTCGACAAGATGCCGACCCCAAAGGGATTTTTCGCCCGGTTCAACCACCGGTACGAACAACTGGCGCGACGTTATGAAAAATCGCTCGCATCGGCGCTCGATCACAAGTTTGCGGTGATGGCGTCGCTGTCGGTGCTGTTTGCCGCAAGTCTCGCAGTATATCCCCTGCTCGGCACGCAACTGTTCCCGGATACGGACGCCGGAAAGTTCACAATCCACGTGCACGCGCCGCTGGGTTCGCGCTTGGAGGTGACGGAGGAGTTGACCCACCGGCTGGAGGACACGATCCGGGAAGTAATTCCCGCAAGCGAACTCGACATGATCGTGTCGAACCTGGGCCTTGCGCCGAGCATCTCGGCGGTTTATTCGACGAACTCGGGCCAGGACACCGGACAGGTGCTGGTCAGTCTGAAGCCGGACCATCGGACTCCTACGGCGGAGTACATGCGCCGCCTGCGCGACATTCTGCCGGCGCGGGTGCCGCAACTGCATGCGTTCTTCTCCTCCGGCAGCATCATCGATGCGGTTCTCAACTTCGGCTCGCCCGCGCCGATAAACGTGCAGCTCAGCGGCCAGGATTATACGTCGCTATTTCCGATTGCGCGCGAAGTGCAACGCAGGATCAAGCGGCTGCCCGAGGTTGGGGCAACTTTCATACCGGAGGAGTCCGACTACCCGACGCTCGACGTGCAAGTCGATCGCCTCAAGGCGGGGCGCCTGGGTCTGACGCAGCGCGACGTGGTCCGCAACGTAATTACCGCCCTCAACTCAAGCCAGATGATCGCGCCGTCGATTTGGATCGATCCGAAGTCCGGCAACGATTACTACCTTACCGTTCAGTATCCCGAGCACGAAATCGATGCGGTCGAAACCGTGCGCAATATTCCCGTTCGCGGCACCGACTCCGAGCGCGGACATGCGCAATCGGTCTTGCTGCGCGACGTGGCCGACGTGGTCCGCGAACGCCATCCCGCTCAAGCCGATCACTACAACGCGCAGCGAGTGGTCGACGTTTTGGCCGCGCCCGCAACCGGCGATTGGGGCGGCACACTCGCCGCCATTCAAGGCGCGCTGAAGGACATCGAATTGCCGGCGGGAGTTCAAATCTCGTACCGCGGCTCCGTCGCCTCGATGCAAAAGTCGTTTTCCAGCTTTGGCTTTGGACTGTTCATGGCGGTCGCGCTGCTCTACCTCGTGATGGTCGCGCAATTCCGATCGTTCCTTGACCCATTCATCATCATGTTCGCGGTGCCGATGGGGCTGATTGGCGTCATTTGGACGCTCTACCTGACGGGAACCACGCTCAACATCGAATCCTTTATGGGCATCATCGTGATGGTCGGAATCGTCGTGTCGAATTCGATCCTGCTGGTGGATTTCGCCAATCAGCGCCGCCGCGGAGGCCACGGACTCAGGCGCGCCGTGATCGAATCGGCGCGAATCCGCTTACGGCCAATTCTTATGACCGCGCTTGCTACGGTCGCGGGCCTTTTGCCGGTCGCGCTCAAACTCGGCGAAGGCTCGGAAGCATCCGCGCCGCTGGCGCGCGCGGCTGCGGGCGGATTGGCCGTCTCAACAATACTGACCTTGTTTTTGGTGCCGGCAATTTATGAATCGTTTTATTCGCGACGGGAGGGGCGGTGACATGAAACGGCTGTGGGTTTTCTCAATTGCGTTCGCCGCCGCGCTCTCCGGATGCGGCGGCAATCCGGCGCCCGCCGCGACCGGGAAATCGGCTCCGACCGTAAGCGTCATTTCGCCCCAGCGCGGGGACGCCACGCTCTCGATCAATCTGCCGGGCGATCTGGTGGGGTTTTATGAAGCGGCTTTGCATGCCAAGGTCACCGGCTACTTGAAAAGCATCGCGGTGGACAAGGGCGATTGGGTTACCAAGGGGCAGGTGCTGGCCGAAATCGAGGTTCCGGAACTCCAGCAAAATCTGGATCGTGCTCACGCAAGCCTCGAGATCGAGCGGCTGACCTACGATCGCTTGAAACATGTGCGCGACAGCGATTCCCGCCTGGTCGCGCAACAGGATGTCGACATCGCGCGGAGCAAATGGCAGCAGGCCAAGGCCGAGGCGGCCGCGCTGGAAACGATGGTCGGCTATACGAAAATTGTCGCTCCGTTCAACGGCGTGATCACAGGGCGCTTCGCCGATCCCGGAGCGCTGATTCGGGCCGGCGGCGGCGACATCGGAATGAACGGCATCGGCGTCCAAGTCAGTCCGGGTGCAACCGAGGGTGCAACGACTGGCAGCCAGGGTGGACCGGTCCTGACGCTTGCACAGATCGACCAGTTGCGCACTTACGTCTATGTCCCCGAGGCCGAAGTGCCGATGATCAAGACCGGCATGCCGGCGGAAATCACGTTTCGGGAATTTCCCGGCCGCGAATTCAATGGCACCGTTGCACGATTCGCCAGGGCGCTCGACCTGTCCACGCGCACGATGCTGACCGAAATCGACATCGACAACCCCGGCCATCGGCTCTACCCGCGCATGTATGCCTCCGTCACGCTCCAGTTGCAGCAGCATCGCGGCGTGCTCAGACTGCCGGACTCCGCGATCGGGCAATCCAAGGACGGCGATTACGTGATGGTCGTGCGCGGAGGAAAGCTTGCAGTCCAGCCAATTTCAACCGGGATCGGCAGCGAGCACATGACCGAGGTGACCAGCGGCTTGGACGGCTCGGAACAGGTCGTTGCTGCGGTCGATCCTTCGCTTGCAGAAGACGAGGCAGTCAACGTCGTACAGAAGGGCTCCGCGCAATCGATGCCGACGAAGGTCGCCAATGGGGATCCATAAATGAAGACACCGACTACGAACATCTCATTTCGAACGACGGCAGCCCTATTTCTCGGGCTGTGCATGCTGGCGGTCCCGCGCACCGGGCATTGTCTCGAAACTCTCAAGCCGGGGGAAAAGCTGACGCTGCAGCGCGCGATTCAGTTGACCTTGCGCAACCATCCGCGCGGCATGCAAATGGAATCCGAGGCGATCGCCGCGGACGCGCGCGTGGGCGAGGCGCGGTCCGCGCTTATGCCACAAGTGTATGGCGCCAGCGAATACCTGCGTTCGACCGACAATCCGATTGGGAACACCACCTATCTGAATCCAGGCTTCGTTCCGCGCATCACCGGAACCCTGCATGGCGGCCGGCCGGGTGAGGGACAAAGTTTCTCCACCACGGACAATTTTCTGGGTGCCGTCGGCGTTCAGCAGTATCTATTCGATTTCGGACGCGTGCGCGGCCAGATCGAACAGCGAGAGGCCGAAGCCGGTGCGGCTCAGGCGGCGACGCGCCAGACCGATCTGGATTTGGTCTTCGAAGCTACGCAGCGCTACTTTGCGCTGCTCGCGGCTGGACAGAAGGTGAAGGTTTATCAAAAGGCGATCGACCAGCGCAGCGAGGAATTACACGCCGCCAAGGTCAGGGCCGGCGCCGGCCTGACTTCCCAAATCGACGTGCTGACGGCGCAGTCGGAACTGGCGCGCGCGAAAACCGGCCTGCTCGATTCGTCCAACCAGGAGGCGACCGCACGCGTCGCGCTCAACAATGCGATGGCGTTGAGTACGAACGCTCCGGACTACGAGCTTGCTGACATGCTGACCTACAAAGAGGTAGCGGGAGACCTCGGGTCGTATTTCACCACCGCGATCAGGCTGCGGCCTGACCTGAAGGAACTCGAGCAGCAGGCGCGCGCGGCGGGAGCACAGGTGACGCAGGCACAAAGCGATTTCTATCCTGCGATTGCGGCAGAGGCCGGCTACAACACGATGGGAACCGGTCTGCCCGCGGCGAACAACTTCAACGCGGGAATCGTCGTGACTTGGCCGATTTTTAACGGGTTTCTTACCCAATCGCAGATTCACGAAGCGAAGGCGCGGCAGGATTCGATCCGCTATGCAATGCAGGATCTGCAGCTTCGCATCTGGCTCGAAGTGAAAAGCGCGTTCCTCGATCTTCAAACGGCCCTGCAGCGGATTCATGAATCCGAGGAAACACTCGCGGCCTCGGCCGGCCAACTCGAATTGGCCGAGAAGCGCTACAGCGCCGGGCTGGGCAACATTATCGAACTCACCGACGCGGAGCGTTTCTACATCCAGGATAACGCCGGCTACGTCGATGCTCTTTACGGGTTTTCGATAGCAAAGGCGTGGCTCGATCAAACCACGGGCGTGGCACTCGCCAAGGTGGCGGATCGGTGACCGCACGGCTTGAGCGGATTGTTTGAAATTCTGCGTTGCGTCTGAATCATCGCGGGTAGGCATCGTGATAAAATGCCGATGTTGTGTCGGAGAAAATAATTCGCCTGCGCGCGGCGGCGCCCTCTGAAGAACACGTCTTCAAGATCAAGTACGCCGATCTGCTCAATCCCGAGCAGCTCGCCGCCGTCACACATCGCGACGGCCCGATTTTGGTCGTTGCGGGTGCCGGATCTGGTAAGACGCGCACGCTGATTTATCGCGTGGCTCGCCTGATCGAAAGCGGTGTACCGCCCGGCTCGATCCTGCTGCTGACGTTCACCCGCCGCGCCGCGACCGAGATGCTGCGGCGGGCGGAGGAAATCGTCGGCGATCGCGCGGGCAAGGTTGCCGGCGGAACCTTCCATTCGTTCGCCAACACCGTGCTGCGCCGGATGGGTTCGATGATCGAATTGGCGCCGAACTACACGATCCTCGACCGCAGCGACTCGGAGGATGTGATCAATCTCATCCGTACGCGAATGGGTCTTGGCTCGCGCGAGCGTCGCTTCCCGAAGAAGGGTACCGTCGCGGAGGCAATCAGCATGGCGCGCAACAAGCGCCAGACCCTCGAGGTCGAAATCGAAGCGGATTTCCCGCACCTGTTCGAGCACCTGTCCGAAATCATGGAGCTGGCGCGCCAATACGAGGACTACAAGCGTGAGCGCGGCCTGCTCGATTATGACGACCTGCTCTACCGGCTCGCGGAATTGCTGGAGCAGCACGAGCGAGCGCGCCGGCGGATGTCCGACACCTACCGGTACATCATGATCGACGAGTACCAGGACACTAATTTGATTCAGGCCGATTTGGTAAGGCTGCTCGGCGCGGAGCATCGCAACGTGATGGCGGTGGGCGACGATGCGCAGTCGATCTATTCCTTTCGCGGCGCAAATTTCCGAAACATCATGGACTTTCCCGCGCTCTTTCCCGGCGCGAAGGTCGTGAAACTCGAAGAAAATTACCGCTCGACGCAAGGAATCCTGGACCTTGCCAACGACGTGCTCTCCCGAGCCCGCGACAAATACACCAAAACCCTGTTTACGAAGCGGGCGGGGGAATTTCGCCCGATCCTTGTGCGTGCGCCCGACGAGCACATGCAATCGCGCTTCGTTGCGCAGCGGATTCTCGAACTGCGCGAGGAAGGCGCGGACCTGAACGAAATCGCGGTGCTGTTTCGATCGAGTTTTCACTCATTCGACCTGGAACTGGAGTTGCAGCGGCGTGGCATCCCGTTCATCAAACGCGGCGGCTTCAAATTTATCGAGGCCGCCCACATCAAGGATGTCCTCGCCCATCTGCGCGTGATCGCGAATCCGGCCGATGCCGTCTCATGGCTGCGCGTACTCGCGATCATCAAGGGCATCGGGCCGCGCACCGCCGGTCCCGCCGCCGATGCGATCGCGACTTCGCGGGATCCGGCGGGTGCGCTTGCGCAGCTTGGCACGAGCGCCCGCGGTGGCTCTCAGAGCGGACTGAAACGCCTTGGTGCGATGTTGGCTGAGTTGCGCCGGCCCGGAATCCGCCCCGCCGATCAGATTGCGGTCGTGCTGGAGTATTATGCGCCTCTGATGCGGGAGGCGTACGCCGACGATCATCCGCGCCGCGAGCGCGATTTGGAGCATTTTCAGAATTTGTCCGAACGGTATCGCTCGCTTGAGCAGATGCTTGCCGACATGGCGCTGGAGCCGCCGACCGATTCGCTTGCCGGCGTGCTGGCGGCCGACCCGGACGACGAGTGCGTGACGCTCAGCACGATTCATTCCGCCAAGGGGCTGGAATGGAAGGCGGTCTTTATCATTTGGGCTGCCGACGGCCGGTTTCCGGGGCCGCAAAGCATCGATGAGGGATCGCTGGAAGAGGAGCGCCGTCTGATGTACGTGGCGAGTACCCGAGCGCGGGACGAACTCTATTTGAGCTATCCGATTTATATGTTCGATCGCAATTTCGGCCACACGATGGGCCGTGCATCGCGGTTTATCGAGGACGTGCCGATCGAGCTTCTGCCGACCGCCACGCTTGCGGAAGAGGAAGACGCGGCCGATTAATGTGCCGTGGCCGTAGCCGAGGACGTTGGGCCGGCGCCCGCCTTGATGATTTCAAATTTAGCGTAGCCGGCCAGGTCGTCGAGCGGGGTCGTATGCATCGGAAGCGATACTTCGCGCAATACGGGAACTTTTTCGGTTATGGCGCCGGTCGCGGGAGGATCGCGCGGCACTGTGACCACGCGCGTACCGGTGAATCGAACGACGGTCGGCAGCATCCCGCCATTATCGATGTATCGGGTGTTGGTCGCTTGGAACAGCGTATCGCTTTTGAACAATTTCGAGCCGGCCCGAATCAGGTATTCGTTGTTTCCGAGCGGACGAACCATCACCGACATGCTCATTACATATAAGTGTCCGACGGTCGGACGCAGAAAGCCCGGGTAGATCGGATTTACCCCGAGCCAGAACGGCATGATGATTTCTCGGTTCGGCGGCCAATCCGTCAGCCGCACCCGGGCCTCATGATCGTTGCCACTAAGCAGGAAGTCCCGTCCGGGAAAATCGCGCATTATATCGCGGCTCAACTGATCTTCGGGAGGCGTCGAAATTTCGCCCACCGGGCCAAAGTCGATCGTCTTGCCCGGCGAGCATCCAATGATGATGGCTTCTAAAGCCATCGCCAATATGCCGGCAAACAACCGGCGGCACGACCTCACAACTGATACCGCGCGTAGTCCGGCGGAATGTTTCCGCCCAGCGTCCATTTCATTGGAAGCGAAAGCTCGTGTAATTCGGCAATCGCGACATTCTTGCCGTCAGCACGCGGGAAGCTACGCATGCCGACGAACTGAACGATGGTCGGCAGGATCTTTCCCGGAGTTACGTAATGCGTATGGGTCGTGACGAAGACCGCCTCCTGTTTAACCAGCGTGCTGCCTGCTTCGATCACCCACTGATCCGGCGCACCCAGCGGTTTTTCCAGTGCTGCTTCACTGATGACGTAATAGTCGCCTTCCTTCGGTTGCGTGACACCGGGTATCAGAACATTGATGCCAAGCCAGAAGGGCAAGCGCAGAAAATGATCCTTGGGCCAACCCGGCTGTCGTACTTCCGCAATTCGATCGTTATCACCCAATATGAATGTGCGGCCGCCAAAATTTAGTTCCACCTCTTCCGCGCTCGCGAACAGGCGCGGCCTTGGCGGGGGTGCGGGATTGGAGCAACCGAAGGCCGTTGCGACAAGGATCGAAATTGCAAAAAGCAATGTAGAACGCGGTCCCAATTTATTCTGCATAGGATTCTGAAGGATGTGGATTCGGTTCATCCGTCGCGTGATATCGTTGCGCAGGTTTCCAGTTGATATTAGCATACCCCGGCACGATGAATCGGAACCGCGCCAAGCGACAGGGCGCTTCTGTCACGGTGACCGTTCTGGGCTCCGGCGACGCGTTTGCAAGTTTTGGCCGGGG
>Ga0335069_10000107_pt1 | contig 141624 bp, 121 predicted proteins | sample Lox_Sample_11_FD_206714 | JGI IMG/M metagenome (GOLD analysis project Ga0335069, IMG submission 206714) | Soil microbial communities from Loxahatchee National Wildlife Refuge, Florida, United States - Lox_Sample_1.1 | ecosystem: Environmental > Terrestrial > Soil > Wetlands | place: USA... | reverse complement strand
AAGTATAATCCACATATCCCCGCGCACAGGTCTCCATGATAGCGCCCATCGTAGACACCATAACCGCCTTGTGGCTGGCTCGCGAATCGCCGACAGATATAGGCATCTCGGGCAGTTGCGGACTGACACTGCCGGCCTCAAACAGGATCGAGAGGTTCGGGGCGTTCATTTTCTGGGCCAACATGGCCGCCGCGCAGGGTGCGCCAGTGCCCACCGCCAGGGTCGATCCGTCTTCAAGATCTCTGGATGCCACACAGATCATCAGCTCCATGGAATTATATTGTAACTTCATTTGTCTGCCTCCTTATGCAACAGATGTTCAATCGTGCGGAGTTTGAGTATTTTTTCCATGCCGCCGTTTCTGTTGATGTATTCATGGTGATTTTTACAGTCGTAGATATTTCTCTGAAGAAATTCTTTGAAGACGTCCGGGTCTTCCTCGGCTCTGAGCCATTCGCGCAAGTGTTCTTCATCCGAAAAATATTCGTAAACCATATTGCCCGGATAGTTTCCGTAAGGCACCTCGCACACCGCATCCACCAGAAAGTAGGGTATGGTGGTTTCCGAAGGGTCTCTGCGTATCTCTTCATTGGAAATAAGACGTTCGCAGGTGATAATGGTCCGTTTAGCGGCGCGAGCCAATTCGTTGTCTGATTTTAAAATGCCCCTGATCCTGCAGTTTCCGTATACATCCGACTCGTGGACATGAATGATGGCCACATCGGGATAAAGCGCGGGTTGAAGGGCAAGTTTTTTGCCGGTGTAGGGACATTCAACAATCATGCTTCCGCTGTATTCAAAGGTATCGGTGCCGAGTAGATTCCTGGTTGGAACAAAGGGAACGCCCATGGCGGCGGCTCTGAGTCTCGCCGAGATACAGTAGTTGGTCCATTCGGTCACTTTCACCTTGCCGGTCTGCATGTATCTTCTCGCGCAGGGGGAAAGTCCCCTGGCTTCAAGACCGACGATGTAGGCAGCGTCAACCCGGTCGAAGACTTCACCCGCGCTGAGAATCTCGAACTCATGCGTCGTAGTATGGCCGCAAAAGCCCATATTCTTTCTTCCCTGCCTCAGGATTTCGTGGCACGCGGCAATCGGCGATCTGTTTCCGCCAAACCCGCCCATCGCCAGATAGTCTCCGTCATGAACAAAAGTCTCCATAGCTTTGGAAAGGGACATGACCTTGTTAACCATTTTTTTTGATTTCTTCTGAAAAAATATTCGCGCGTGGTCCGGGTCCGGATCGGTAAACAGTTCTCCCTTGCCCTTCTTGATAATGTCCATCGTCATGCTTTCCTCTTTCCTCATAGCTTGTGTGTTCATCGTTTGCCCCGTCCTCGATTTAGTCCTTTTCTCATCAAATATTAATTCTTGAATCATTGAATGTCGCGTATCTCAGTGATTGTTTCATCGGGCTCTAATCCCCATGATCTCACGCGCTTCATCCGGAGTGGCTGGTTCCCGTCCCAAACACACGGCAATTTTAACCACTACTCCGGCCAGCGCCCAATTTCCTTTTGCCAACTCGTCGTGCGGCATGGATATGTTGTCCTCCAATCACACGCGCATGAAAAAAAATGATTATTACTTTCGGACGGATGATCGGATTCCCAGGGCGAACAAAAACAGACGATCTATCCAGCGATTGGGGAGAACAACAGCCGCAATGCTTTGCAGCTTTGCATCAGTCCCGACAATATATGCGGGTTTCGGGCGTTTTAGGGTCATTGCTTTTTCCACTATTTTTGCTACTCTTTCCGGCGGAATCCCTTGACAACTCATTTTTTTTGTTAATTTTCCCATGGACTCAAGGGCGCTTCCATAACGGGCTTCCACTGCGGGGGACACTGCTTTGGTGCTGTCCTGTACCTTTTTCCAGATTGACGTTTTGATATTGCCGGGAATGATCAGGACAACATGAATTCCTTCCGGCAAAAGCTCCCTGCGAAGAGCATGGGTAAGGGCGTGCATAGCGGCTTTTGAGGCGCTGTAAGGTGCGGTAAAAGGCGCCGGGAATATACCGCCGATGGAGCCTATATTGATAATGCGTCCTTTCTTTTTTCTGATGAGAGGCAGAAACAGTTGGATCATCCGGATATGGCCCAGCAGGTTTACCTGCAGTCCTTTTTGAAGCTGATCCGGATCAAAATATTCCAGGGGACCGCCCATAGGAATGGCGGCATTGTTTATTAAACCTGCCAGCCCTTCCGAACCGGCAAATGCGGAAACCTGTTTAAAGACGTTTTCCATTGAATCGGTGTCATTCATATCAATCATGAGAGGAACCAGATTTTCGGATGCTTCCCGTTTGAGCGCTTTCGCATCTTCATCCTTCCGAACGCCGGCAAAGACCTTATACCCCCGTTTGTCCAGATGCAGGGCGGTTGCCCTGCCGATACCGGTTGATGTTCCTGTGATCAGTATTGATTCCATATCTTTACTCCCTTGTTAATACCACTTCTCCAAATCCGCGGCGATTTTTTCTCCAATGCGGTAGTACAACCATGGGAAGATTCGCTTGATGCCGTAATAAAACGGGCCGATGATGCCGGTAGTGACCAGGAATTGATCTTTTTCAATAGCATCGGCGAATCGTTTTGCCGCCTTGTCCACAGGCATGGAGCCGCCCTTTGCAAATGCGCCGGGTTTGAATTTTTTAAATCCGCGAACACGCCCTCGTTTTTCAAACTCCTCCCCGGAGCTCAGAAATCCGGGGCAGATCAAAGTTACCCTGATATTGTGCTTCTTGAGCTCCGCCCGCAACACTTCGCTGAAACCGGTAAGACCGAATTTGGTGACGTTGTACGTCCCGTTGGCCGGAACAGCAGTGAGACCGCCCATGGAGCCCACATTCACGATATGGCCCTGTTGCCGTTCCAACATATGGGGAAGGATATGATGTACAGTGTATATGGGCCCCCACAAGTTGACCCCCATGATCCATTCCCAGTCCTCCAGAGGCACATGCCTGATCTCACCGATGACGGTAACACCGGCATTGTTTATCAAGATATGCACTTGACCCATGCGATCAACTGCGTCATCGATCATCTCTTTGACCCGGTCTTTTTGGGAGATGTCGGTTTGCGTGATATGGCACTTCCGCCCCATGGATTCAATTTGATGACGTATCGGATGCAGACCGGTATCATTGATATCCGACAGAAAAAGCTCGGCTCCTCGAGCGGCCAATTCCATTGCCAGGGCTTTGCCGATACCGCCTGCCGCACCGGTTATAAGAACCTTTTTTCCTCTAATTTCCATAATCAGTCGCTCAGCTCCATGGTTGTTGCCACAAGCATCGACAGATCAACAATTTCGATGTCAATGCCTTCTGTCTTCGCTGTTTTTTTCAAATGGGCCAAACAGGTGGGACAACTGGTTACCAGGGTATCGGCCACAGCTTTGGCTTCCAGCAGCCGCTCCTTTCCGGTTTCTTTGGCCATTTCCGGAAACGCGTTCAAGGTTACTTTGCCGCCGGCGCCGCAACAGTAGGACCACTTACCGTATCTGTCCATCTCTTTAAGTGTGAGGCCGGGAATAGCCTCCAGTATTTCCCGGGGTTGCGCATAAACGCCGCTCTGTCTCCCCAGAAAGCAGGGATCATGATAGGTAACGGTTTTATTCAAGCTTTTTGAGAACCGGATGCGCCCTTCTTTTAATAAAGAAGCAATCATCTCGGTGATGTGAATCACTTCAAACGGCAACGCCCCCACTATATGGGAATTGGTATAGTCGTTTTTAAATGTTGAATACCCGTGGGCACATGAGATGATCACGCGTTTGGCGCCTGCCTGCTTTAATTTTTCCACATTCTCAACGGCCGTCTTTTTAAACAGCTTCATGTTGCCGGACTGTTTCAACATCTCGCCGCAGCAACTCTCTTTGTCGCCCAGGTGGGCAATGTTGATACCGGCTGATTTTAAAATTCTTACGCTTGTCAGGGCGGTTTCCCGTTGCAGATAAGTCGCATAGCATCCTGAAAAAAAGATATCCTCTCCTGTTTCAGGAAGCCCAAGGTTTTTGGCATGTTTCTTTCTGCCAAAAATGTTGCCGCTGCTTTGAATATTGTCCGTGATCTTTTTAAGGCGACCAGGAATTTCAAATCCTTTTTCCACGATCTCCTGCCGCATGGCCAGCACTGTATATAGGGGTTGGTAGGGGATGCAGATCTCGTTGCACATGGCGCAGGAAGTACACGAAAAGAAGGATCGGATCACCTCCTCATCGATCTCATATCTATCGTTGAAGATCAGTGATGCCAATATCTGTCTGCCCTGGGGAGAGTAGTTTTTAAATTTGAAATATTCAAAGGGCGGACATTTCTTATGGGGAGCGGCATATTCATGAGGGGGCAGTTCCCTCCAGTTATGGGGGACAATGGGGCCTCTTGCGTAACATGCGCCGCAATGCAGGCACAGATCAATCCAATTTTTAAATTGATCCAGGTTCCAGGTTCTGAATTCCGGCATAATCACTCCTTTTTAAAATGTTCCTGGGCTCAAGATATTGTTGGGGTCCAGGAATTGTTTAAAGCGCTTCATCAATGTGTGGGCGGATTTCTGGTTGGTCCATGTAAAATCCGGCAATACCGGCGGAAAACATTGCTGATAGGTGCCGCCTCTTTTTCCGAACCAGTCTCTTAGTTCCTCTTTGGATGCATGAATGGCTTGCATCCATTCCGGATCTTTCCGGTTAACGAAGGCCCAGGTCTGAGAGCACATCACCTGGGATTTCATAGGGAAGCCATCAAAGACCGTCAGCCTGGGGGGACCGTGGATTTTGTGTTTTTGTGCGATCTCCATGATTTTTTCATACACATGGGGAAACCAGGAGAGGGGATAATTCATACTGTCGTACATATACATGTATCCGCCTTTGGTGGCCTTATAGCCGGCATCTGCCAACTGTGCCGCCACCGGATGGGTGGGGGGACAAAAAAAGGTGGGCCAGGCATCGAAGAAGGTTTCTGCAATGCCGGGAAGTTCCTTTCCTTCAAGGTCGGAGCAAAGGGCCGCGACCGTTTTTCTTTTCCCCTCCAGTTCCTGTTGGCTGAATCCGTTAATGGAAAAGATCACGCAAAAATAGCAATCGTCCGGAACCAGTGAAACTCCGGTCAGGAATTTGAATGCTTCGAACTTCCATTTGTCGTTGATATGCACATCAAACAGCTCCATTGCCGTAGTTTCCTGCAAAACGTCGGCACACTTACGGATCTTTTCCAATGGCCAATAGTAGGTGAAGAAGGACCAATAGGGCGGTCTTTTCAGGCATCGGTAGGCGATTTTAGTGACAATACCATAGGCGCCGTTGGACTGGGTAAAAAGGCCGATGAGATCCGGGCCTGTAATATATCTGAAAAACGGGCCGAAATCGGTTTCCGCATAGGCCATGGAGCCGATATGCACGATTTCGCCGGTGGGGAGCACCACCTCAAACCCTTCCACCAGATCGATGTTTCTTCCGTACCGCGTTTTTCCGAATCCATTAACCGGTGTAATGGCGGAAGCAGCCACATTGGGGCCTGGGCCGTATTCGGCTGTGGGCAGGATCATCTCTTTTTTAAACAACTCCTGAGCCAGTTTGAAAAAACTGCATCCCGGTTCAGTTATTGCTTTCATGTTTTTATCATCAATGAGCAGGATTTTATCCATATGGATAAAATCCAGAAGAATGCCGCCATGGAGAGGACCGCCATGGCCGGTCATTCCAGCCGCCCCTTTGGGGGTGACGGGCACCTTGTACCGGTTGGCCAGTTTGACTATTTCCGACACATGCCGGGTTGTGGCGGGCATCACTACAATTTCCGGCCGGGTCACCCAGTCGATGCTCAGTGAAAAACTGTAAGCGTAGGACTCGCACACTGTGGGGGCGGTGGAAACCATTTCGGGGCCGACGATAGCCTTCAATTCCTTGATCAAGTTTTCATCAGGCATTGGTCAATACCTCCAATCTGTCTGAAGTTACGCGATCAGAATCGGCGAACAGTTCTCCCTTGCCCTTATTAATAAAGTTCATAGTCATGTTTCCCTTTTCTTCGATTAAAGATTGCGCCTTCATGTCTGAAATTTAGTTTTAATTCCTTTCCATAGTTTTATTCCTAAAGTGTCAGCAGATCGATTCCGCCGGTGACCGGAATAACCGCTCCCGTAATGTAGGATGCCGCATCAGAGGCCAGGAAAGCCACCACCTCGGCAACCTCTTCCGGTCGGCCCATCCGTTTCAGGGCAGTCCGTTTTGCTATGCGTTCAGTTATGCGTTCATCGTAAAGTTGTACCGCCTCTGTAGCGATAAAACCCGGGCAGACCGTATTAACCGTGATACCGTTGCGGCCGGCCTCGATAGCCAGCGACTTGCTAAAACCGATCAGCCCGGCCTTGGTGGCGCCGTATGATGGCTGCATATGAGCTCCCATAAGGCCGGCCACAGATGAAATGTTGATAATCCGTCCCCAGCCTTTTTTCACCATTCCAGGCCAGACGGCCCTGCTGCAATTATACGTGCCAGTGAGATTAACATTGAGGTCGCGTTGCCAGCGCTCCGGCTTCTGTTCATCGAACTTACCCAGGTTATCCATCACTGCGGCATTGTTTACGAGGATATCGATCGTTCCAAATTCATTCTCTATGGCTTGCATCACACGCGTGACTTCTTCCGAATCCACTACATCCATTTTGAAAGCTCTGCTGCGCGAACCCATGGCCTCAATATCCTGGGCTGTGGCCTGCGTCTTTACTGTACCCTGCTGCGCAAAATGCCCGGCCAACGGACTGTATTCTTTCAGTGCCGGATTGTCGTTCTCCGTATTTTCAATAAGGAGATCCGTAACCGCGACTGCCGCGCCAGCCCTGCCCAATGCAAGTGCTATCGCTCTTCCCAAGCCGCGCGACGCGCCGGTAACTAATGCTACTTTTCCTTTAAGATTCATATGCATTACTTTTCACCTTTGCAATACCGCCTGATCATGTTGAATTGGGTATTTACTGACATTACCCACCACCGGTGCAGGAGGTGATAAGATCTGACAGGCTGGGCATGCATAAGAATGCACTGACCATATATTACATTAATTCCCTTCTTCCTGCATAACATCACCGCTCTTTCAGACTCCGCCCCCTTTTGCATCCACACATAAGATACAAACTCAGGATCCAAAGTCATGACTAATTGCTGCGTCATGCGGGGCGGCAGGACAATCAACAGTCTGTCCGTTAAACATTTAAGTTCATTGATTGTTCGATAACACCTCTCGCCGCGGATATCATTCTCATGAGGATTGACCGGGAAAATGCGAAAGTCTATGGCCTTCAGTTCCCGGCAGACCAAATTACCGAACTTTTCTTTTGTATTTGAAGCACCAACGACGGCCATTGCCCGCGGAAACAAATATTCTTTTATCAAATCAGATTGTTTATATGACCACGACATAGCAGTCACTCAATTGGAAGTTTTCCAACATAAACCTATTCCCTCGTATCTGCAGTTTCGCTCACCATGCTCTGTGCTGAAACACATATCATTTTACAAATTTCATCTATCAAGCGGAAATTTAGGGTCCAGAACAGAGTCCTTCCCGGGAACTGTTTGGTCGCGTCCTGTATACATACGATAGTATGGCGGTACCGTGTTTAAAAAAGCCAATATTGCTTTTCTTATTTCCCCTATTTTTGAAGGGTCTATTTCGGGAAGGTCGGATTCAGTAAATTTACCCTTGATACCCATATTCTTTTTCCTGATTTCGACCATATAGCGAATATCATATCTTGAAGGATAAACCTCAAGGATATCCTTATCAAGACGGATCAGTTTATAAACCGCTTCCATTGCCGTACGCACCGAAGTTTCGACCGTAAATACCGCATCGTCTTTAACTTCAACATACTGACCGATAAAGCCAAGATTGGTGCATCCCTCCGGCACTATGAGCGGACGATCCTTGATTTGGCGGGGCATGAACTGGCTGGTGATGTACGGCATCATGCACGTGGACACATAGGTGTGTTTCAATAATTCATCTTTCATGTCAAGCAGATTGAGATGATAAAGAAATTCTGTCATCATCTCCTCACCGGTACACTCGCCCATAGGCTTTTTAATATAGTCTCCGATATTTTCTCCTGACAGACCATTACCCCAAAACACTTCTTCATCGTCCGCCTGACCGGGATAAAACGGTTTATGATGCAAAATAAAACCTATTTCCCAGGAAGAATCCTTGATTGAGATAGCCCCGCCGGTGCCTGCCTTGCTTCCGGTCAACTCTTCCAGTTTTTGGATAAATTGGGGATAGCCTTTGATAGTCGGGAAAAATGATATCCATTTCGTTCGGTCAATTTCACTGATGAATTTTTCCGGATGGCCGAATTTTTCATGCTTTTTCGCCAGCTTCTCCCACAAAGTGAACAAGCCGCGATCTTCTGTTGACCGATCGGTTCCGGCTACCGTATTATTGTCACCGTAACAGCAGTTCTGCGTCATGGAACCGTTAGTGACAAATACCAAATCGCTCGCTGCCACCGGAATCAAAACCTCTTTACCGGACTGACGTGTACGGATACCGTGCACAGTGTTACATTGGGCATCCATATCCAGATCAATGACCGGGCAGTCGGTCTTTGTTTTTATTCCCTTACCGTCAAGCCACATCTTAACGGGCTTAATAATTGCGTCGTACTCGTTGTATTTTGTATGCACGATGCCTTCGAGATATTCGATGCGAGTGGCCAGACCAAAACGACTTAAATAACGTTTCATTTCCATAACGCTGTGATACGGCTTAAACGCCAGCATTGTATGGAAGCATAGCCAGAAGTTACTCTTAAACAGGACAGAATCTTTTCCAAAATAATCTTCAATGCTGATATCTTCAAAGTTTTCTTCCGGCATCATCAAAAGAAACAGGAATTTTTCGTCAACATCTTTTGTCATTCTATGATCATGGATGCTGCTGAGAATATGACCTCGCTTTACAAGAGCGCGGCACTCGGAATGTATGGGTTCATCCTTGTTAAAATCCACAATATCATCTAATACCGTACGACCTTGATTCTCCAGTGAAGGTATCTTGCTGCATAAATACCAGAGGCATTCCATATACGGTTCCAGTTCACGTTCGCCGCGGCACTGATAACCAAACTCATTTTTTGTTCCGTCCATTGATCCGCCGACATCAGAAAGCTTTTCCAGAATGGTGATGTTTGCGCCCGGCATTTGGGCATCATCAACAAGGAAGGCCGCGGCAGCCAGTCCGGCAATGCCGCCTCCCACGATATAGGCTTTGCGGTATTCAATACCCTCCGGTTTGGGGGCATGATACATGGTTTTATAAATATTCATATTTCTTAAAGCACCTCCTTATTGCAACAAGCTTTTTTCACAAAACATTACTAGAATTCCTTAGCCACCAGGCGGTCCAAAATCTTGTCGGGCAGATACTTGGCTAAACGATGCTTCACAGGATGGTTGGTTACCAGATAGCGAGACTTAGGATTCGGTGCAGTCACCGCCTGATAAACGGCTTCGGCCACCTCTTCGGGTTGTACACCGTGTGTTTTTGCTTCAGCCGCCTCATGTTCAAGCTTTTTGCGGTTGGCTTCATAAAAAATGCTGCCGCGATACCGCTCGATCCTTGCGTCGAAATCTCTGTCCCAAAGCGGAGTGTCGATCAGAGCAGGTTCAATCACAATGACTTTGACACCCAGCGGCATGAGTTCACGCCGCAGTGAGTCCGACCATCCTTCGATGGCATGCTTGCTGGAAGCATAAGGTCCGGAAAAAGGCATGGCCACAAACCCGGCCACGCTCGATATATTCACTATTCTGCCCTTGGATTTCAGAAGCAGAGGAAACAAGGCGGTGGTCAAGCGATGCGTTCCAAATACATTGACGTTATATTGTTCCAGCATCCGTTCGGCGGGATACTCCATCAGCGGACCGGGAATGAATATTCCCGCGTTGTTCACCAGCGCGATAATATCAATTCCTTTTCCATTTATAAAGGCAACGGCATTTTCGACATCAGCATTGCTGGTAATGTCAAGTTTGAAGGTGTCAATGCCGTCTATCCCGCGGAGTTTGTCAAGTTCCGCCTGGGATTTATCCGTGGCATATGTGGCGTAGACGCCGAAGCCCCGATTGGCGAGCGTGATCGCCGTGGCCTTTCCGATGCCTGATGCCGCACCGGTGACAAGAATGCATCCCTTAACAGCCATACGCGCGCGCCCTCACTTCATAATTTTTAATCGCATAACAAAATCTTTCTTATGCTCCATCCCAATAATGACCTTCCGGAGGAGAAAATCTCCCTCTTTTTTATAGAGGGAGATTTTTCGGGAAGGCGGGTTTTACCAGAAAGGACATCTTTCAGAAAGAACCATTTCAACAACATAGTTCCGATAATCAAAATATTTATACGCCAAACTTTGAAATATATTCATTGCACCCTCGCAACGCGATAAAGATTACCGGGGCGTGCGTCCCTGCAGCGATCTCCAGCATTTTTGGATATAGCCCAATTCGTTCCTCCACCATGGACGGTCAAGTGACGGCATAGGCGCTCTCATTACACCCTCGGGGATAAGGGTTTCATGCTTCTGCCATGGGCCGATCTTATACTCATCCAAGGCGTATTCCCTGCCCAGGTTCGGATTCTGCGGACACGCCGGCGTAAGCGCGGCAAGAAAGCGCATGAGACATGTATTGCATCGTGAGCATCGGACAATCTCCTTTGCTTTTCCGGCGGCGAGCTTATTTACGTATTCCGGATCACAGTAAAGCTGCCTGCCCATAGCCTGGAGATCGTACTTGCCGTCGGCTATATTCTTTTCGATCTTTACGGGGTCATGCTGCGATGCCACGATTACGGGGATCTTCAGCGCCTTTTTGAATGCCTCGCCGTGCTCGGGTATGTGCTTGGCACGGTCCATATCCGTGATCAGATGACCGGATTCCTCGTAACCCGCTCCATCGGACAGACTGATATAATCCAGACCGATAGCCTCCAGGTCCCTGGCGACATCGATCATCTCTTCCTCGGTCAGTCCGCCCTGCATATGTTCTTCCGCGCTGATCCGGCACCCCACGGCAACTCCCGGACAGGCGTAGCGAATCTGTTCGGCAACCTCCATGAGGAAACGCTTACGGTTGCGCCATTCTCCGCCGTACATGTCCGTGCGTTTATTGGAGAGCGGTGACAGAAACTGATGTTCGAGATATCCATGCGGTCCATGAATCTCTATGCCATCGAACCCGCTGACCACTGCAAGCTGGCAACTATTGGCAAATTCCTTCTGCTCGCTGCGGATTTCCTCGATGGACATCTCGCGCGTCATGTGCCCTGTCATGTAATATCGGGTATATTCAATCGCAGCATAAAGATCCGCACAATGATTGGGTGATTTCTCAGCGGCTATTTCGTAGGGCAAACCGGCAGTCGGAGCCGGGGCCAGCTTATGGTGATCATAGGAATGGCCCTGCCTGCCGAAGCCAATCGTCATTTGAGCGGCAATCTTCGATCCGAAATAATGAACCCTGTCGGTCAGGTTGTTCATGCCAAGCATATGTCCCTGATGGTAGAGATGCGGATTCCTGCCGGCCGGCCATTCTCCCGCCAGTTTGGTGCCCATGATCGCGCCCGTTGTGATGAGTCCGGTGCCGCCTTTTGCCCTGGCCCCGAAATAGGCAACATACTGCTCTCCAACTTCACCATGCGCTCCTGACAATGCCTCGTTCATCGGAGCCATGACAATCCGGTTTTTCAACTCCATCGGACCGATTTTAATTGGTTTAAAAATATGTTCGAATTGTTTCTTCCCTTCTGATTTTTCTGTCATAACTCACACCCCTTTCCAATATTATTTAATTTTTCTTTTTGTTGTATCAATCCCCAGGAGACGGCCAAGATTGCCGCCAAACATCTTGGCCTTGTCTTCTTCCGTGATGGCAGGGTATCCGTATGCGACCTGCATGTCTTCCGGAATCTGGAACTCAGCCAGACCCTTAACCGCGTTGGCGATCTGAACACCGTAGCCGGCGTAATCCGTACCCCAGGTGATGCGATCCGGGCCGACGAAACGCATTGCCTCGCCCAGAAGCTTGGCAAACTTGCGCGGCGCGGTAATAGCCCAGGGAACGAGCAGACTCATGCAAATGTAGACATTAGGATGACCCAGGGCCACCATATTGAGGACATCGCTGTAGGGATAGCCCATGTGAAAAGCATTAATCACGAGCCCGGGAAAGTCGCGCGCCACATCGTCAAGCTGTTCGGGATGGCAATACTTGCTCTTGCCCGGCGGCACCCAGCAGAATCCCGTATGCATATCCAGTACAATGCCCAGTTCCTGCGCCTTTTCATAAAACGGCCACAGTTCAGGGTCGTTCATATAGGTATCTTCGGGCGGATAATACTTAAATATCCTGGCTCCTTTTTCCTTGACCCAATACTCCAATTCCCAGATGGCGTTCTTAACCCCGCGCTGTTTGATCGGTGACACGTTGGGCTGGTACATGAACCGATCCGGGTTAGTCTCCACCACCCTGGCCATTTCGCCGTTGGAAACCCACCGGCTGGAAAAACCGGTCGTATCCATCATGGATTCCGGGAGCAGACAGGCAATATCCACACCGTGCTTGTCCATGGCGCGCAGGATGACCTGCGGGTCGTCGCTCTTTACCCCCTCCCATTCTTCCAGACCTTCCAACGCGTTCATCATGAGCGGCATGGGCGCGCCGGCGATCAGCGGCCGCGAGATATGTTCGATGGCCCGCCACCACATCTGCACCCCCGGAAAATGGTTCAAGTGTTCCATGTCACCGATGAGGTGGCACTCCGGATCAATTTTAAAATAATTATCCGCACTTTTTCTGCTCATACATACCCTCCTTATTTTAAGAATTCTCAGCTGATCATTCTGTCTTTGCCTTCCCAAAACTTTTTCTTGATGTCTTTTTTGACAATCTTGCCGATGATGGTCTTGGGGATATCGTTCCAAAAGGCCACGGCCTTGGGACATTTGTATCCCGCCAGGCGCTTCTTGCAGTGGTCAATGATTTCGTCTGCCGTCGCCTTTTTGCCGGGCTGAAGAACCACAACCGCCTGAACGACCTCTCCCCATTTAGCATCGGGCGCGGAAACGACGGTACATTCCTTTACCGCGGGATGTTGATAAATGACATCTTCCACTTCCTTCGGATAAACATTCTCGCCGCCGGAAATAATCATGTCCGCCTTGCGGTCGGTCATGAAGATATAGCCGTCCTCATCCATGTAACCCATATCGCCAGTGTGATACCAGCCGCCTTTCAGGACGGCTTCGGTCAGCTTCGGATTCTTCCAGTACCCCTGCATGATATGCTTCCCTTTCGCGCATATTTCGCCATACTCACCAGGACCCAGAGTCTGATCGTCTTCATCCACGATTTTGACTCGTGAATTGGGCATCGGTTTGCCGGCACTGGTCAGATACTTCGCCAGTGAACCATCCAGATGATGATCTTTCCATGACAATCCGGATATGCCTGCTCCTGCCGTTTCCGTGGCACCATATCCCTGGGCAAATTTGTTCCCGAATTTCCGAATGCATTTTTTCAGAACCTCTGTGGGGAAGGGGCTGCCGGCATATGTTAGAAACTTTAAGCTGGAGAGATCGTAATTCGCGACGCTAGGCCAATCGACCATCCAGCCGTAAATCGTGGGAACAAGATTCATGTGGGTGCATTTTTCATCCTCGATGAGTTTAAAGATCGTGTCCAGACTGGGTTTGCGATTGACGCATACCTTGCCCCCGACGAGTAATATCGCCAGAATCGGCCACCAGGACACGTGAAAGACAGGAAGAACAAAACAGGTGGAATCGTCTTCTGTAAACCCGTTGGCCAGGGCAGACGTTATTCCGGCTAAAACGGCGCTGCGGTGGGAAAGCATCACGCCTTTTGGCAGTCCGGTGGTTCCGCCCGTGTACATCAAAATGGCCAGATCGTTTTCATGGATATCATGCTGATCCAAATCCGGTTCCAAAGCGGGCGATATGTCCAACACCTTATCGTAATCAAGGAATCCTCCGACAGGATTATCCAGGCTCACCCACTCTTTAATATTCCTGAAGCCATTTTTCATTTGTTGGACTTTTTCTTCATACCCGTCGCCGACAACAAAGAAAGTCGTTTCACTGTCGTTGATGATAAATACAATTTCTTCGTCGCCCAGACGAACATTGACCGGTGTCACGCGCACGCCTATCTTGGCCGCGGCAAAATAGACTTCAAGATACTTGGAGCAATTATCGGCCATGACGGCAAGTCCGTCTCCCTTCCTGCAGCCTGCTTTGATGAGAAAATTGGCAAACCTGTTGATCCGTTCGTTAAATTGTTTGTAGGTATAACGTTTGCCTTCAAAAACCACGGCAATATTATCCGGCCATAATACGGCGCCGCAACGAGGGATATCTCCTAATGTGTACATGTCATATCTCCTTTGTTTACGTTTACGGCCACGACTTGGGCAGGCCCTGGAACTGCATCAACATGTTCCGGCTCATCTCGTTGGAGATGGGCGAGAACTGGATCTGGTAGGCATCGCGCAGGAACATAGAGACCGGATACTCGTTGCAGATGCCGTACCCGCCGAAGATCTCGGCTCCGAAGGTCCCGGCGTGACGCGCGCCCTCGGCCGCCACCAGCTTGGCCATGGTCGCCTCCATGTGAAAGGGCTTGCCGTTGTCGCACAGCCAGGCGGACTTGTAGGTCAGATTGCGGGAATTTTCCAAGTTGATGCACATGTCCGCCAGATAGTTCTGCAGGATCTGGAAGCGGCTGATGGGTCCGCCGAAGGCGTTTCGCTCCTGGACGTACTTGAAGCAGAAATCATAGATGGCGGCGATGATGCCGACACCCATCATGGCCACGCCGATCCGTTCCGGATTCAGCACGGTCATAATTTCATAGAAGGCATTGCCGCGCGTGCCCAACATGTTTTCCTTGGGAACTTCCACATTGTCATAGAATATCTCCACGCTTTCGCAATGATGACAGCTGATCTTCCCGATCTTGCGTATGGTTATGCCGGGTGTCTCGCGGGGAACCATAATGGTGGTCCAGGATTTACTCTTTTTGGCGTCTTTTTCCGTTTTACAGACAGTGATCAGCGAATCCGCCACATGGGCTCCGGTGATAAATATTTTTTGTCCGTTGATAACCCAGCGATCACCCTTGTCTTCGGCAAAAGTGGACAAAGCGCCCAGAATATCCGTGCCACCGCCCGGCTCGGTCAGCGCCATGCAGGTTTTGAATTTGCCTTCAGCTATAAGCGGCAGATACTTTTCTTTCTGTTCCTTTGTGCCCAATTCTCCAATGAAACGAACGCCAAATCCCGCTGTAGTGCCTATAGCCAGAGCAACCGACATGGACGCCTTGCATATTTGCTCAAAGCCAACCATGACGTCAACCATTCCCAGTCCCTGTCCTCCGTATTCAACCGGCACCGCTGCGGAAAACATCCCTAAATCGGCGAATTTTTTCCAAAGACCGTCCGGTGGAAAATCCACATGTTCATCCATCCATTTCACATACTCGTAATTAAGTTCCTTTTCGCAGAACCGCGAAACGGTCTGCTGCATGATGAGTTGTTCCTCGGTAAATCCGAAATCCATACCAGTCCTCCTGTTTTTTTATGCTTAAGGCATATTGCTCACAATGCCCGGTTCGATCATATACCAAATACGCTCCGACATGATCTTCGCCGCCCAATAAGAAATTTTATTGCCCACACCGGGAATACACACGACTTTGCTCTTTTTTTTCAACTCGCGCATTGAAACACTGACGACTTCTTCGGGCAGCATCCATTTTCGCGTCGGCTTATTCTCAATCTTATTCATATCCACGCCGATCCCCCGGCCAAGATCGGTTCTCGTAAAGCCCGGAAGCACGCATTGAACTTTTATTCCGTGGGCTTTCACCTCGCAATGGAGACACTTGGAAAAATTCTGCACAAATGCTTTGGTTGAACTGTAAGTGGCGCTCAGTGACATGGGGGTAACCGCTTGGAGAGACGCTATGTTGATAATTGTCCCTGTCTTTTTTTCTATCATACCGGGAAGGATCGCGCGTGTCAGCTTCATCATGGCAATCACATGTACAAGAACCATCCTTTCCTGCTCTATCAGGTCTTCCTGGTGATAGAAGCCCTTTGTCGCAAACCCGGCGTTATTAACAATAATATCGACGGAGCCATCTTGCCTGATTCGTTCCGCGAGCAAATCAACATCTTTCGCGTCGGATAAGTCAGCGATAACAACATGAACAATCACACCAAATTTCTTTTCGATCTCTTTCGCGACGTTTTCGATAATATCTCTTCTCCGGCCGGTGATGATGAGATCATAGCCTCTTTCAGCCAGCGCCTTTGCATAGGCAGCGCCGATACCGCTTGTCGCGCCGGTGATGACAGCTTTTTTTCTTTTGTTCGGTGTGAGCATCGAATGTTCACCTCACTCCTCAAAATTTTCAAACCTTACAACATCAAGGCAATCCCTGTATTTTTATAGACGCCTCTTACTTTTTTTCATCCGAAGCGACATTGGCCTGTTTCTGAGCGGCCACCAGGACATCAGGCTTTTCACGCAAGGTGTCCATGACCGCCTGAATATCAGGGGCATACGTCAGCCACTGGATGGCGTTGCGCTCCAGCGCCAGTGCCGCGTCCAGACTGCCGCATTCCAGGGATCGTCCCATGACCTCCTTGCCCATCCTGAGAGCAATGACTTTTTTCGAGCTGATGTTCGCTACAACTTCGTTGAACTTTGCTTCAAACTCATCATCCTTGAACACACGGGTCAAAAAGCCCATCTCGTACATATCTTTGGCTAGAAAATCCTTGCGCCCGCTGTAAATGATCTCACGCGCCCGATAAATAGGCATGGCGCGGGCTATGCGTACTGTGCCGCCCCAGCCGGGCAGGATACCCATGTTGATCTCTGTGGTGCCAAACTTGGCCGTCTCTTTGGCATAGATCAGGTCGCACATCAGGGCGAGTTCAAGACCGCCGGCCAGGCAGTGGCCGGTAACCTTGGCAATAACCACCTTTTCACAGAGTTCAATGGCTTTACCGACCCCATAGCCGTCATGTGCCAGCCAGTTCATCGATTCCAGATGTACTGCCAAAGACGGAAAAACACTGAGATCACCACCCGTGCAAAATGCTTTTCCTTGTCCTGCCAGTACAACAACGGCCACGTCTTTTTCATCCCTGACCTTGCGAAAAGCATCAAGAAGCTCGGCCGCCATTTCCCGGTTGATGGCGTTGTACTTGTCCGGCCGGTTGAGAGTTATGTTGCAGACCGATCCTTTGATCTCATAGATAATGGTCGTATATTCATTCATTACAGACCTCCTTACTTCTTGACCGGCCGGAAATACGGCAGGAAGAAACCTTCACGTTCATGGAATACGACCTCAACCGGCATATCGAATTTGATATCGTCCGGTTTGCACTCAACAATCCTGGTCATCATGCGGATACCTTCCTCCAAATCGACATAGGCGATGGTATAGGGAAGCTCATCCATAAACTTGGGCTCCACCATGCTGTAGGCCGTGGAGAACGTTAAAATCGTGGCCTTGCCGCTCGCCTCGATCCAGTCCAAATTGCCTGACCAGCACTCGGGACAGAATTTTCTCGGATAGAAGATTTTTGATTTACAGTCTTTGCAAACCTGAATAAGAAGTTTGCCCTGTTTGGTTCCTTCCCAAAATTTCTCCGACCAGGGCTGTGTTTCGGGAACAGGTTTTATCATTTCGAATTCCATTTTTAGATCTCCTTTCCCCAGATGGTGGCTATATTATTGAATCCCGATCCGCCACCGGCATTCTGGTAGACATATCTGCAGTTTTTTACCTGGCGTTCGCCCGCCTTGCCCATGAGCTGGCGGGCGGTCTCCACATAGCTTGCCGCGCTTACGCCTGAACCGGTATGACCGCGTCCCGGCGCGTCACCGATTGAGGACCAGGGGATATCGCCTCCGAAAGACATTCGGCCTTCCAGAAAGTACTCGCCTCCCCGGCCCGGAGGAGCTACTTCGAGCAGTTCCGCTATCATGGGATGGGCCAGAGGGTAGGCCAGATATAAGTTCCACAGGCTTACGTCGTCTTTTGTGATGCCGGCCTGAGCCAAAGCCTCTTTGGCGGTGACTCTGAAGCCTTCTTCTACTTTGTTGAAATCCCGCATGACGCAGGTGCCGCTGAAGTAGCGAACGGAATCACCCAATTTATAGGCTGCCGGTTTTTTCATTTTTTCGGCGTCTTCGGCCGAAACAATGACCATGGCGCAGCCGCCGTCTCCCAGCACATTGCTCTCGCGTTTATGCAGGGGCGTATTGAGCATATCGGATGCCAGGACTTTCTCCCTCGTCGGTACGTCCTTGCCATAGAAAAACGAGTTCGGGTCTTTGGCGGCCCAGCTTCTGAGCGCCGTAACAACAGAGGCCATCTGCTCGGGTGTGCAGCCCGAATCATGCATGAAACGGTTGGCCATCAGACCCATGATGATGTTGTAGGTGGGACCGAAGGGATATTCCCATTGAAGATCGACGCCCGCTTTGGCAAAAAAATTGATCTGATCAATCAGGGGTATTGTGGAATGAATGGTGACATGCTGAACGATGACCGCCTTAGCCACCCCGCTTGTTACCCACTGCTCGGCCAGCCGTACGGCGTTTGAGGTGGACGCCCCGCCGGCATTGACACTCACCGCGTCCTTGCAGCCCTTGAGACCGAGTTCCTCGGGCAGTTTTCCGAAGGAAAGCTCCGCCGCTATCTTTGGCTGGGCCTGCGGTGTGACACTGATAACTCCTTCGATGTCGTTCTTGTTCAAGCCTGCATCTCTGACAGCTTCCATGCAGGTATCATAAATAATATCCCAATGCGTTCGCTCCGGCATGTTACGGGTAGGAACTTCTCCTATGCCGATAATTGCGATTTTTCCTTTACTCATAATTTTATTGGACCTCCTTTCTGAGGAAAAATTAAAAATGTTTATATGCTTTAGGTACTGTACCGTTTGGTACTAAAGTGTATAGTCCTTTGATAAATTGTTGTCAAGTATTTTTTTCATGATGAGATAATCATTTGATGTAAAAGGATATTTTAAGATATTATATAAAGAAATGTAACGACAGGTTATATATAAATAGGACTAAACACTATTAAAGCTGCAATTAGAAATATTTTTATCAATTTTCAGATGGACTAAAGACCTTTCATAATAATGGTAGTAACGTAATCGATAACTTCATCTTCTGTGCATATCCCTCTTTCAATCAGCATTGCGCCATATTCTGCCATACCCATTATAAAATAACCGGCCAGGGTACTATCCGTCTGTTTATGAATGTTGCTGTCCTTTTTAAAATTTTCATAATCTTGGCTGATGGGATCGGTCATCTGGCGCATGAGGTTCTTGAATTTTTCTCTAAATGTCGGATGATTGCCTACGGAAAGGCTTCTGATCAGATTCATCATTGTCATCCACTTCGGGAATGATTCAAAAAACGCTCTAACGCGTTTTTTACCGCGTTCAACCAGATTTTTTTCATCCTTTATATCCTGCCAGACATTATTATACATATTGTGAAAGACAATGTCCGCGCATTCTATAAAAAGTTCCTCTTTATTCTTAAAATGGATATAGAAAGTTTCTTTACTGATCTTCGCATGGCTTGCAATATCCGCTATGCTGGTTTCCGCGTAACCTTTGCCGGAAAATAATTCCGTAGCGGATGATATGATTTTTTCCCTGTGTCCGGGAGGGATTTGCACATCAGAAGCAATTTTTTGCAAAGGGAACCTCTTTCCAATTTCCTCACGAATTGCCTCAAGCGATTTATTGCCGGCGGCCTGCCTCTTTTTAATGAACTCAATTCCTTTGAGGTGATCTGATGAATAGTAGGCTCTGGTTTTCCCGGTGCGCAACGGCTGCGGCAGCAATCCTTCCCTGATATAATACCGGATTGTAGAAACGGGGACTCCCGAGACCTTTGCCAATTCTGAAATTTTCATGACGTCTGTTTTTTTCATTTTTCAAACGTTCCTTCCTGAAATGGCACACTGCCAAAAAAGAATTTCCAAAATTCTTCTTCTATCTCTTCCGGCTTTTTCTTGTAATTCAGCAGGAAGTAAAACGCGTATTCGGCTGCGCCCATTAAAAGGTAGGCCACGAGCGTACTATTTTTTAACGGGCTGTTTCGTTGTTCCAGAACCATCTCAACTTCTTTTCTGATAGGCTCAACAAAGTTAAAGATGGCTTTTTCTACTTTATCCTTATATTGAAGTTTATTAACCAGGGATGCGCGTCTCGCGATATTCAGCATATCAAGCATATGAATCAAGTGTTGATAGAAATGAAAGGCGCGTATTCTGAGTTGTTTTAAAGCATTCGTTTCAGCCTGAATTTCCGGAACGTCTTTTCCAATATCCAGGAAGATATTTTCCAGGCATTCAAAGAAAAGCTCTTCCTTATTTCTGAAGTATTGATAGAAAGTCCCCTTCCCGATACCGGCATTACTCGCGATATCGGAAATTTTTACGGCATCGTAACCCTTCTGCCTGAACAGCTCTACACTGATTCTTACAATCTCATCCCGTGTTTTAGTTAATAATTCAACATGATGATCTTTCAGGACAGATAATTTATTGTCATATCTTGTCAGTTTTTTTTTGATGGTTGCCAGAGGAATATCTTCTTTTCTGAGGTTTTTAATTTCAAGAAGCCTGTTGAGATGCTCCTCTGTATAATAGGCCATCGTTTTTGCTGTTTTCAACGTTGCGGGAAGCAGACCTTCCAGAATATAGTACCGTATTGTAGTCACCGGCGTGTTTGAAAAGGCGCTTAATTCTGATATTTTCATGTGCTTAGGGTGCTGGTTCATATTCGTATTTCAAAAATCCAATTAAATAAACTATTAATATTACAAAATATTATTCATATTGCATCTCTATGAAGTTAACTATATACTATAATTCTTAGTAGTACTGTACTATATTTTTATTCAGTTGTCTAATATGTTTTCTTCCGATTAGAATTATTGATTGTAAATCAGAGGCATCCTTGGTCTGCCTTCGGAACGCGCCCAAGATGCCCCATCAGGCAAACAGTTCTAAAGCAGAGTTTTCAGTATATTGCTCCATTACATAAACAATAAGGCAAAACCAGTCCCAAAGAAACATGATCACAGATGGTGATTCAAAGTTCCCGCAACGACTCACGACTGAAACCGGGAAGATAAAATAAATAATCGACTACATCCAAAATTCTTTATTTCTCAAATTTATGGTGTTATGCTTTAAAATATATTCATTTCAGTAAGGCAGTCCTATTGCTCTTGCCAGAGGCGAACAAAGCCGGGGTTTAAAATTGGAGATATATAGACGATCTTTAAAACGCAGGTAGCCAACCGATGAAAGATCAATCCAAGACAAATCAAGTCCTGATTCAAGAAATAGCTTCATTAAGACAACGGATTGAAGAACTGGAACAATCTGAATCGGCGTGGATGGATGAGAAGGAAAAGTTAAAAAAGAGTGAGGCCCTCTTCCGCAGTTACTTCAATTTGCCCATGCACGGCATTGCCGTAATCTCACCCGAGAAAGAATGGGTTGAGGTTAATGACCGCATCTGTTCAATGTGCGGCTATTCCAGGGACGAAATTTTCCGCATGACATGGTTTGAAATGATACACCCTGATGATATTGCCGGAAACCTTGAACAATTTAATCGCGTTCTATCCGGTCAAATTGATCATTATAATATGGATAAACGTTTTATCCGTAAGGACGGACAGATTCTCTGGGCCAACCTTTCCGTGGGGTCTGTTCGGAAACCCGATGGCAGTTTGGATAACATTATCGTCGTCGTTGAGGACATTACCGATCGTAAACAGGTCGAAACGGCCTTGATCACAAGCGAAGAAAGATTTTATAAAATCTTTCAATCGAGCCCTGCCCCGATCTATATCAGTTCAATTTCTGATGGGCGCTACATCGATGTAAACAAAAGCGGTTTGCAACTATTGGGATACACCCGGGAAGAAATGATCGGCCATACGGCTCAGGAACTGGGGATTTGGCATACTTTTTCCGAGCGCGAACACATTCTTAGGAAATTAACAGCACATAATTCCATCCACAATGAACCGATTCTTTTCCGTACGAAAAACGGCGAGGTTAAAGAGACCCTTTTATCTTTCGAAATCATCAGACTCGGTCATGAAGATGTCATGCTTTCGCTTGTGCACGATATAACGGAGCGTAGACAGGCAGAGGATGCGCTGCGGAAGAGTGAGGAAAAATACCGCACATTAATTGAAACAACCGATACAGGTTTTGTTGTCATCGATCAAAACGGCATTGTGCAGGACGCGAATTCTGAATATGTTCGCCTTACCGGACATCACGACTTAAACGAAATAATCGGCAGAAGCGTCCTGGATTGGACTCTCGATGATGAAAAAAAGAAAAGCTTGGCAGAAATCGGATCCTTCTTTGAGAAAGGTTACATAAGAAATCTTGAAATTAATCATGTCACTGCAAACGGTGAAATCATCCCGATTGAAATTAACGCGACACGCGTGGAAATGGGCGGGGAAACACGTGCTTTAACAATGTGTCGTGACATCACCGATCGCAGGAGAACGGAAAGAGAACTGCGGGAGAACGAGGAACGTTTGCGCGGCATCACCGAAAACCTGCCCGGAGTTATTTTTCAGTTCTATGCAAGAGACAATGGCGAATACGGAATGAGTTACATTAGTGAACCACTGGATAGCTTTTCGAAAATAATAGTGGGCGATGATGCAGCAAATCTGGATACTTTTTTCTCATCACTTGTTCCTCGTGTCTATGAAGAAGACAGGGAAGCTTTTCTGGCCTCCATTAAAACAGCGGTGGAGACAGTCACTCCCTGGAATTTTGAAGGTCGAATCGCCTTACCGTCGGGCATGATGGTTTGGTTCCAGGGACTATCCGTACCGGAGCGCCACGAAGATCGGCTGGTCTTTAACGGGATTATATTGAACATCACCGAGCGCAAGCTGGCGGAGGATGCATTGCACCATAAAACAGCTCTCCTTGAGGCCCAGCTGAATTCCACTATTGACGGCATCCTGGTAGTTGATATGCAGGGGAAAATAGTTCTCCAGAATCAGCGGACAATTGACCTTTGGAAAATACCACAAAATATCGCTGACAGTGAAGATGATCAGATGCAGGTTCAATATGTCATGTATATGACTGTAAATCCGGAGCAGTTTGTTGAAAAAGTCACCTACCTTTACAATCACCCGGATGAAACAACGCGTGACGAGGTAGAATTAAAGGATGGCACATTTCTCGATAGATATTCAGCCCCCGTTTTGGACAAAGACGGGAAAAACTATGGCAGAATATGGATATTCAGGGACATAACCGAACGAAAAAGGGCTGAGGAGGAATTGAGAGCCAGAACCAAAGATCTTGAAGAGGCAAATACCGCGTTGAAAGTGTTATTAAATCAGCTGGAAAAAGGAAGAAACGATCTTGAAGAAAGGATTTTGTCGAATATAAGGGAGCTTGTATTGCCTTATGTTAATAACTTGAGGCATGGAAAACTATCGGTCCACCAAGTCTCTCTTGTGGATACCATTGAATCTAATCTCGACAGGATTTCTTCTTCTTTTTTACAGAACCTTAAATTGAATTTTTATAATCTCACACCACGGGAAATTGAAATAGCAAATCTTGTTAAAGAGGGAAGATCCATCAAGGAGATTGCGGAATTGTTAGGTGTGACTGAGAAAACCGTCGAATTTCATCGCAGCAGCCTTAGAAACAAACTGGGTTTAAAGAATAAAAAAGCCAACCTTCGATCCCACCTGTTAAATATTTAATAACCCCATATTTTACCTGGTACTATTCTGGAATATTATTGGTATTGTATGTTTATAAGTCATAACATACTATACGAAAAAAAGTCTTTTAAAAGACATGAAGGAAACAGGGATTAAGCCAATAATATTATAAATTTAAAAACGCGCAAATCAAATTACACCGCTGATTGTTGACTGAAAATCTCAAAATATTCAAACAATCCATTTACCAGGAGATAAAAGAATGAATGATGCAACAGTAAAGAAGGGAGATCAGTACGAAAAAGCTGATTCCCGGGCAGGAAAATACTTAACCTTTTTCCTGGCCAGTGAGGAGTATGGCGTGGAGATCCTCAAAGTGCAGGAGATCATTGGCCGGATGCCGATTACCCCTGTCCCGCTGACTTCAAAATACATACGGGGTGTTGTTAACCTGCGTGGCAAGATTCATCCCATTATGGATCTCAATGTCAAGTTCGGCATGGATCAGACAGAGATTACCGACGAAACCTGTATCATTGTCATCAAGACAGCGAGCCTGATGATGGGTATTTTGGTGGACAAGGTTTCGGAAGTGGTAAACGTCGCTTCCGGAGAGATCGAAGATACACCGTCATTTGGCGCGGATGTAAATCCCGAATTTCTTTTGGGCATCGGTAAAACCGGTGGACGGGTGCGGCTGCTTCTGGACATTGAAAAGATTATTAATGCTGCCGATGTTATCAATATGAAAAAGACCGCCCTTGAAGAAAGTATTAAAAGCGCGGCCTGATAAGGGCAAAAATAAAATTTATAATGTGAATAATAGAAAAGGAGAAACATAATGTTTGACAATTTAAAAGTCGGCACCAAGCTTATCGGGTGCATTTTATCGTCAGTCGTCTTTCTTGCGGCGATATCTCTGGTCGGCTACATCAATATAAGATCGATAGCGAACAGGGCTGACGCGATGTACAGCCAGAATACCGCGGCCATCGAGGAAATGGGGATCATCAATGCGAATCTGGAAAAAATGCGGGGAGACCTTTACCGGTATATTAATGTACCGGACGAACGGCAAAAGATAGCGCAGACCCAAAGCGAATTCATCAGTTCGGTGAATGAAACCTTTCAGGCTTATAAAAGTAGAAATATCGGAGCCGAAGAAAAGAAAATCATTGCTGATTTTGAAACTGTCTGGCCGGAAATGCAGCGCGGTTACAGGGAAGTAATGAGCGCGGCGGATAATAACAATAATGATGAAGTTAAAAGCCTGATGTCCGCCGGAAGTTATGTAATTCAAGCCCGTATGAAAACATTGACCGACATACATGACCTCAATGATATCAACCGCAAGAACGCCGAGGCAGCCAACAAGGCTAATCGCAGCGCGGCCTCAACGGCATCCGTCATTCTCTTAATCGCGACCATATTGGTGGGAGTCACAGCTCTGACAATTGGTATTATGTTGACGTTGTCCATAACAAAACCGCTGAACAAGGCAGTGCTGATGGTTCAGGAATTGGGGAAAGGACATCTATCCGAACGGCTTAACTTGAACAGGAAGGACGAAATAGGTGTTTTGGCACAAACGATGGATCAGTTTGCCGATGATCTGAAAAGATATGTCGTGATCGGGATGCAGAGGATAGCAAAGGGTGATATTGGCATCGAAACACCTATGATGGATGAAAGAGATGAAATTGGGCCGGCCATTAAAATGATGGTCGTCAATCTTGGCAACTTAGTCAAAGAAATGAATGCCCTGACCCAATCGGCCATGCAAGGCAAACTGGATGTTCGCGGCAATGAACAGGCCTTTGAGGGATCTTACCGGGAAATTATTGCCGGCGTTAATAAAACGCTGGACGAAGCAATGGGGCCGATCAACGAAGCTTCCGCTGTTTTGGTGCAGGTGGCCAATAAGGATATGACCGCCCGCGTGAAAGGCGACTATAAGGGCGATCACGCGAATATCAAAGACTCGCTTAACATGGCCGTGGAGAATCTGGACAAGGCCCTGCAGCAGGTTGCTATCGGCGCGGAACAAGTGGCGTCGGCTTCTGTTCAGGTAAGCACCGGCGGTCAATCGCTGTCACAGGGGGCCAGCGAACAGGCAAGCTCTCTGGAAGAAATCTCCAGCAATCTGCAGGAAATGTCCTCCATGACCAAGCAAAACGCCTTGAACGCCAGGGACGCCAAGGGAGTGGCCGATCAGGCCCGCGGCAGCGCCGATAAGGGCGTGGAGAGCATGAGCCGGATGTCTTCGGCAATCAACAAAATCAAGACATCATCGGATTCCACGGCTAAGATCGTGAAGACCATCGACGAAATAGCCTTTCAGACAAATCTTCTGGCCCTGAACGCCGCGGTGGAAGCGGCGCGGGCCGGCGACGCGGGCAAAGGATTTGCGGTCGTCGCGGAAGAAGTAAGGAACCTGGCTATGCGGAGCGCGGAAGCGGCCAAGAACACAGCCAACTTAATTGAAGAAGCGGTCAAAAACTCCGAAAACGGTGTTGCCATTAATGCCGAGGTATTGACGAATTTTAAAGAGATTACCGAGAAGATCAACAGAGTCAGTCAGGTCGTCGCTGAAATCGCGGCGGCTTCCGATCAACAGGATCAGGGCATAAGCGAAGTAAACAAGGCGGTAGAACAATTGAATCAGGTGACCCAGCAGAACGCCGCCAATGCCGAAGAATCCGCGAGCGCTGCCGAAGAGATGTCTTCACAATCCGAGGAAATGCGGAGTATGGTCGCCGGTTTCAAACTTAACGGTTCGGGAAAATTGGATCAGGCTTTTCCGACGGGAAGTCATCCGATTCCTGCAGCGCGCCTTCTGCCTTCGGAGAAAAAAGGCAACAAAGCAGTCTCCGGCCTTAAGCCCGATCCCCGCAAGGTGATACCGCTGGATTATAGAGACAGCAATGTACTGAGCACTTTTTAACTCTGCCAAAGAGTGATGTCGAAAGTCCCTTTCTCTTTTTCTTAATTAGAGAGAGAAAGGGACAATAAAAAAAATCGTTTTAAAATGTGAGAAGAAAACAGAGATAAAACTAATGTGTGTAACAAATTTAAAAACATATAACCTGAATGAATCGAAAGCAGAAGAGAAACTGCAGGAAAATGAAGAGATCTATAGAACTATATTTGAAAATACGGGTATCGCAATCGTTGTATTCGAAGAAGACGCGACCATATCTCTGGCCAACGAGAAATTTGCGGAACTGGCTGGTTACACGATAGATGAAATTGAAAACAAGAAAAAATGGACAGAGTTCGTTGTCGAAGAGAATCTGGAAATGATGAAAACGAGGCATCGTTTACGTAAAGTTGATCCATCTGCCACTCCTAAAAGCTATGAATTCAGTGCTATTGATAGATATGGTAAAATAAGAAATATATTGTTAAACATCGATATAATCCCTGGCACAAAACAACGCATCGCATCTTTTTTGAATATTACCGAAAACAAACGGACAGAGGAAGCGCTTCGAATAAACGAGGAAAAATATCGAACTGTTCTTCAGGACATTCATGAGGGTTATTTTGAGGTTGATCTTGCCGGTAACTTCACCTTTTTTAACGATTCATTATGCGAATACTTTAATTCCTCCAAGGAGGAATTGATGGGTATGAATTACCGTCAATATACAGACAAGACAAACGCGAAAGAACTTTTTCAAACGTTTAATACAGTTTACAACTCAGGGGAGCCTGCCGAAGGATTCGATTGGCAGGTCATAAGAAAAGACGGAACTAAAAGATACGTCGAAGCGTCTGTATCGTTACGGAAAGATTCATCAGAGAAACCGATAGGATTCAGGGGAATTGCCCGCGATGTTACCGAGCGCAGGCAAACGGAGGAGATGCTGCGGCAGGAACAAAATTTCTCTAAATTAGTACTGGATAACCTCCCCGGAATTTTCTACCTCTATACCTACCCGGAAAACAGGATGGTGCTCTGGAACAAGCAGGTTGAAACGCTATTGGGTTTTACCGACGAAGAGATGAAAGGCCGTCATGTTACGGAATGGTTTCCGGTAGAAAACAGGGAAGCAGTTTTGAAAGGCATAGAACGGGTAATTGAAAAGGGTCAAAATACGATAGAATCTCCTCTTATAGCAAAAGACGGTCATCAGATACCCTTCTTTCTTACCGGCATTAAACTTGATGTACATGGCCGGTTATATTTTATGGGAATGGGGATGGACATCACTGAGCGCAAGAAGGCGGAAGAAGCGCTTAAGAAGAGCGAAGCAAAGTATCGTGATATCTTTGAAAACGCTACAGAGGGCATTTACCAATCGACATCGGCGGGCCTTTTCATCACGGCTAATGCGGCTTTAGCCCGGATGACCGGATATGACTCGCCCGAGGAACTAATTGAGTCGGTTAAAAATATAGAAAACCAGCTTTATGTTCATCCCGAAGATCGAAAAAGAATCTTGGAAATCGTGGAAGCAAAAGGCTTCGTTGATGGTTTTGAGGTTGAATTTTTCAAAAAGGACGGAAGCACGTTCTGGGTCGTTATCAATGCTCACACGGTCAAGGATGAAGAGGGGAAATTTCTCTTCATTGAGGGACTCATAGAAGACATCACCATTCGCAAGTATGCCGAGGAAGACCTCCACCGGACCCTTGACATGCTGAGAAAAGCTGTTTTCACGACTATTCAGGTCTTGATGACTGCCATAGAGTCCAGAGATCCCTATACAGCAGGTCATCAGAAGAGGGTTGCGGATCTGGCCCGTGCCATCGCCACGGAGATGGGATTATCACACGATAAAATAGAAGGAATCCGCATGACAGGTTCTATCCATGACATTGGTAAATTATCCATCCCTTCGGAAATATTGGTCAAACCTGCCAAACTGACAAATATCGAATTTTCCCTGATTAAAGAACACGCCCAGATTGGATACGATATACTGAAAGATGTGGAATCTCCCTGGCCACTGGCACAAATTATTTACCAGCATCATGAGCGAATGGATGGATCCGGCTATCCAAGAAAGCTAATAGGGGATGAAATTCTTCTGGAGGCGCGCATTCTGGCTGTTGCCGATGTCGTGGATTCCATGTCTACCCACCGTCCCTACCGGCCGGCTTTACCACTTGAATTTGCTTTGGAAGAAATTTCCCAAAATAGAGGCATTCTTTATGACGCGAATGTTGTGGATGCCTGTCTTCGTTTATTCCGGGAGAGAAAATTCACGTTAAATCAAATGTGAATCTCAAAGCAAGAACTCTCGATATGCTTGTCCTCGGCAAATTTATTGTTGAGAAACAGGCACAGGAATAAAAGGGAATGATTGTCCCTGATTTACCGGATGATAATACCTCGCTCTTCACTTATCCTTTGGCAGTGATTTGATCCAGCCCAGAACATATTCCGCCACTTCCTGCCAACCGGGTTCACCAATGACCCAATGCGCGTGATTCTCGAACTCCTTGTAGGCCGCGGGCACCGCCTTGTATTTTTTTGCCACGCGGCGCACGACCGAAGCCGGGGTAATGCGGTCTTTGGCGCCGCCGATAACCAGCACAGGGCAGGTCACTTTCGATTCATCAACTTTGGAGGCTCCCTTTGAATCAAGAAGCCAGTAACCGATTTCAAACGCCGCCCTTCCGGATTCATAAACGAATTTATCGTAGGTTTCCTTCTGCTCCTTTACCGGAAGAAGGTTCAGCATCGAATAGGCGGCTTCATTCAGGGTTTGACGCATCGGCTTTCTCCAGAAACCCCAGTTCATCTGAACGCTCCAAAAGCTTCTGACGACGGATGGCGTAAGCGCCATGATGCCCGAAGGAGACGCGGAAGTCAGCAAAACAAGCGCTTTGGCAAGTCCGCGCGCGCCAAGCATCTGCGCCAGCAGCCCGCCCATAGAATGCCCGATGAGAATCGGTTTCGTGTTCAACTGCTTCAACTGCTGTTCAAGGGCGTCGGCGTAGTCAAGCAGGCTGGTGGTCCCGAGACGGGAATCCGGAATGCCTCGCGGATCCATGTCGTGATAAAGCAGCGTGGGAATAACGCAGCGGTATCCCTCGCTCTCATACAAATGCCGGTAGTTTTCCCAGTACCAGGGTCCGCCCCACATTCCGTGAATCATGAAGATCGTGTCAGCCATTTTCCCCCTCCTTATGTGACCGTGTATCGCCAGGCACCGCGAAACATGTTCGGTCGAGTCTTTTTCCTGTTTGTTGCCCCAATATCTATTTGAGCAGCCATTTAAAGCGTTTTGGTAAATAAATCCGGGCGAAGCGCAAGACAAGCGATTGCAAGTGTTTGAGCCGAAGGCGAGTTTTGCAATCGCCTGAAGCGAGCCTTGGATTTATCCAAAATGCTTTAGGCGGCGAAAAGGGATATTGGGGCAACAAGCTGTTTTCGATTCGGCCGCTTATGGAATAAAAGTGGATGGTTCTATTTATTCCTTGAGCCAACGCGTTAAATAGAACCGTTCCCTTTATTTTTATTTCTTCCTCTTCTTCATTTCCTCCGCGCGCAGTTCCTTGCGCAGGATTTTTCCCACGTTGTTCTTGGGAAGATCATCGCGGAACTCGACCTCCGTGGGCAGTTTATACGTCGCCAGATAGGCCTTGGCATACTCAATCATTTCTTCAGAGGTCGCCGTCTCTCCCTGTTTCAGGACAATAAAAATCTTCGCGCTCTCTCCCCTCTTCGCGTCGGGAATTCCGATGGCGCAGGCTTCCTTGACCTTGGGATTCATATAAAACACTTCATCGATATCCCGCGGATAAACGTTATAGCCGCTCGTGATAATCATATCTTTTTTGCGGTCGACGATATAAAAATATCCGTCTTCATCCATCGTCGCGATATCTCCGGTGTAGATCCAGCCGTCCTTCAGCGTATGGGCCGTTTCTTCCGGTTTGCCTCTGTAGCCCCGCATAATCTGGGGCCCCTTGACGATTAATTCGCCGCGCTCTCCCACCGGCATATCATTGATCCCTTCGTCCAGATCCACAATCCGGCACAGGGTATCGGAAATGGGAACGCCGACCGAGCCCACTTTTCGCGCCCCTCCCGCAAAGGGATTCACATGGGTGACGGGCGTTGTTTCCGTCATGCCGAATCCTTCCACAATCGTCGCGCCTGTCATTTTTTCAAAATCGTTGATCACCTCCACGGGCAGCGGGGCGCTGCCTGAAAACGCGCCTTTGATACAGCTCATGTCCGTCTTTTTCAAATCGGGATGGTGCAGCATGCCGATATACATGGTGGGCACCAGCGGCGCGAAGGTGGGCCTGAAATGCCTGATGGATTCCAAAAGCGGTTCCGGCTGCGGCCTGGGAACAAGCACCTGCGACCAGGCCATGTAAACGGAAAAATTCATGGAGACCGACATGCCGAATACATGGAAATAAGGCAGCGCCCCCAGCATGATTTCCATGCCGTTTTCAAAATCGGGGAACCACGCGCGTATTTGCTGCACCTGCTTGCTTAAATTGGAATGGGTCAATTCCACGCCCTTGGAAACACCCGTAGTCCCGCCGGTATACTGATACATGGCCACATCGTTGAAAGAATTTTTTACCACAGGCGGATTTGGCTGATATTTGGCGATGCAGTCCTTCCAGCGGTAAACGTCCGGAGCCGCCTTCACACCGGCGGCCAGTTTTCTTTTTTTAGCCACCAGCGGAAATAAAATGTTTTTAGGAAAAGGCAGGTAATCGCCGATGGATGTAATCACGATTTGCTTGACCGGCGTGCTCGGGCGCAGATCGATCATGCGGTTGCCCAGCAGATCCAGCGTGATTAACAATTTGGCGCCGGAGTCGTTAAACTGATGCTCCAGTTCCCGGTCTGAATAAAGAGGATTATTCATCACGGTAATCGCGCCTATTTTTAAAATGGCAAAATAAGCCGCTACGCAGGGGATGGTATTGGGCAGCAGAATCGCCACGGCATCCCCCTTCTTAATGCCGAAATCCGTCAGGCAGGCGGCAAACCTGTCGACCATATCCTTGAGCTGTGTAAAATTGAGTTTATATCCCTGAAAAATCAAGGCATCATGATTTGGAAATTGAGACGCTCTTTTATCCAGATAATCCGGCATACAAATTTCTTCATAGTTGATACTTTCCGGCACGCCTTTTTGATAAGACTTCAACCACGGTTTACTTTCGTAACTTGCATTTGCTGCCATAGTCCGCCCTCCTCCCTTCCTCAATTTTTTTAAGGCATTATACCCCTGTGCCACCGATATTAAAACACATTTTTTTATAAAAAATATGCGTTTTGGCTCTAAGATTTTCCATAACGTGATATGATGAGATATGATATAATGCAGTTGTTATGGCAGGAACGCTTATTAAAAGATAATCACAACAGGAGAGAGAATAATGGCGAATTATGATTTCGATCTTGGAATTATCGGCGGCGGCGCGGCCGGATTAACGGCCGCGGCAGGCGGCGCGCAGTTCGGCGCTAAAACAATCCTCATTGAAAAATCGCCTCGCCTGGGGGGAGATTGCCTTCATTACGGCTGCGTGCCTTCCAAGACACTCATCCGCTCGGCAGCCGTATATTCGCTGATGAAAAGATCGAAGGAATTCGGCCTGCCGGAAATTCAACTGCCGCCGGTAGAGCTTAGCGCTGTCATGGACCGGGTAAAAAATGTCATCGACGAAATTCAGCGGCACGATTCCGAGGAAAGATTCTGCGGCCTTGGCGCCCGCGTTTTGACAGGCAATCCCGTGTTTACCAATGATCACAGCGTTAACGTCGAAGGACAAAACATCTCGGCTAAAAGCTGGATCATCGCCACGGGCTCATCTCCGTCGCTACCGCCCGTAGCGGGACTTGCCGGTGTTCCTTACTGGACGAATGAAACCGTTTTCAACCAGAGAAAACTTCCCTCCCGCCTGATTGTTTTAGGCGGAGGCCCGATAGGGCTGGAACTCGCGCAGGCCTTCGCGAGGCTGGGATCGAAAGTCATAATCGTTGAGTTCATGGAACAGATTCTGGGGCCGGAAGACGCGGATATCGCTCTCATCATCAAACAGCGGCTTGAAGTGGAGGGCTGCACCATACTCACCGGCACCAAAGCTTTGAGCGTCGAATATGTCAACGCCGTCATCCGGCTCACCTGCGCGCCTGCCGCGCCCGCAAATGATGGAGGCAAGCAGACGATCATCGAGGCCGACGCGATACTTGTTGCCGCCGGACGCAAACCCAATATCGAAGGGCTGGGGCTCGATGCCGCGGGCGTTATGTATACGCCGCGCGGCATTGCCACCGATTTAAGAATGAGAACCAATATCCGTCACATCTATGCCTGCGGCGATGTCAACGGACAACTGCCGTTCACCCATGTGGCCGGTTACGAAGGAGGCATCGCGCTGACGAACGCCATCCTGCGCCTGCCGCGAAGCGCCGCTTACGACAAAATCGGCTGGTGCACCTACACCGATCCGGAAGTCGCCAGTATCGGTTTGAATGAAAAGAGGGCGAAAATACAGGGCGTGCCATACCGCGTCATGGAAGAACCATTCGTGGAAAACGACCGGGCGCTGGCCGAAGGAGAAAAAAACGGAAAAATCAAACTGCTGGTTAGTCCCGCGGGCAAATTTTTAGGCTGTCAGATCATCGGCGCGCGCGCCGGTGAATTAATCCACGAATGGATCATCGCCATGAGCGGCAATGTTAAACTATCCACCATGGCCGGAGCCGTTCATGTCTATCCCACACTCTCCGAAATTTCCAAGAGGGCGGCCGGACGTATCTTTTCGGAAAAACTTTTCAGCGACAGCACCCGAAGCGTCCTGAAATTTCTTTTCAGCCTGAAAGGCAGAGCCTGCACCCCCTCATAAGGTTTGTCATTGCGAGCCGTCTCTCAGACGGCGTGGCAATCTATCCTTTCCTGTCCCCCTTCGGAGGGGGTGTCGCGTAGCGACGGGGGAGGGACAAGCCTGTAAAAAGGCCGTCTAAACACCCCATGTTCGGTCGAGTCTATGTTCGGTCGAGTCTTTTTGAATTCGGCAGCGAGTGCAAATCCCGCAGCATGCTGCGAGTTAAGCGAGCGCATAATAAATTATAACTTTCCTTAAGAATCGAAGTCTCTCCCAAGGCTTGCCTTGGGAGGCCTTCAATCGACCGAAGGTTTGTCATTGCGGGCCGTCTCTCAGACGGCGTGGCAATCTACCTTTTCCTGTCCTCCTTTGGAGGGGGTGTCGCGTAGCGACGGGGGAGAGACAAATGTTCAGCGGAGTCAAAAAGACTCGACCGAACGGGTGTTAGTAAGAATTTTCCTAACTACACTCCTTCAAAAACTTCATGGTCCTGGATTCGGCAAACGGCCCATGTCCGCTTCTGTTGATCAGGTCGTTTAAATCCTCACGCGTGTCAACGTCCCGCCATACAGGCATGATGCTGAACCGCTTCCCCCGCGAACGCAGAATATTGAGCGTTTCCTTTAAGACCGACGCGTCACCCCACCTCGGTCCCGAAAAAATCTCCGGGCAAAAAGCGTCTTTTTGAAAACCGATCAGATAATAACCGCCGTCCGTGGAAGGGCCGATGACCGCATCGCTTCCGTCCTCCAAAGCCCGAAATGATTCATCGATAATATCCGGCGGCAAATCCGGACAGTCGCTGCCGATTAACACGACGCGCTCAAAGCCCGCGGCAAATTCCCGCAGAAAAGCGTTTTTCATTTTCTCTCCAAGATCGGCGCCTGCCTGCGCGGCGTATTTGTATTTTTCTCCGAAGGATTTTTTTATCTCTTTTTCTTTTTGGGGCGGGTAAAAATATATCTTTAACGGATAGGAACCTGAATCCATCGCGCCGATAATATCGAGCACAAAGTTTTCATAAAGCCGCGCCGCTGTTTTATCCGTAAGATGTCTGGCCAGCCGCGTCTTCACCTTCCCCTCTTCAGGATACTGAACAAATATGATCAGGCAACTGTTTTTCAGAATCATTCCCCTCCCAAATATTTCACACCTGCCATAATTTTAAGACTCCCTGCCGGTTTTAAACGGCACCATTAACATGGGCAAAAATCGCAGATACTTCAGGTCATGATAACCGGCAAGCCCGATCTTCATGCGCTCGTGGCCGCCTTCAGGCGCTTCCCGGTATGTCCCGAAGATTCTGTCCCACCATGAATAATTAAATCCGTAATTGCTGTTGGTTTCATCTCTGATGATGGAATGATGCACGCGGTGCATGTCCGGCGTCACAATCAACAGCCTGATGAGGCTATCGGCCGCGCGCGGAATATTCATATTGCCGTGATTGAACATGCTGACGCCGTTGAGCAATATTTCAAAAACAACAACCGACGCGGCAGGCGCGCCCGTTACGGCAATCGCGAATATTTTAATCATCATGGATAATATGATTTCCAGCGGATGAAAGCGCAATCCCGTGGTGACGTCAATATCATGATCGATATGATGGACCTTATGCATTCGCCATAAAAAAGGCGTCAGGTGAAACATCATGTGCTGCAGATAAATCGTCAGATCCAGGAGAACTACCCCGCAGACAAAGGCCATCCAAGGGGGAAAATGGTAAAAATTTAAAAATCCAAAATGCTTCCGGGCGCAAAAAAGCGCGACTCCTACAGGAAGCAGGGGAAAGATTACACGCGTCAGAACCGTGCCTGTCAGGACAAGCAGTAGATTATTCATCCAGCGTTTTTGCCGAGGCGCTGTTAAAACGCGCCGGGGCATTAAATACTCCGCGACGGAAATTGCCGCGAAAATAGCCGCGAAAAAGACAAGGCGAATGGCGGATTCATGAGAAATCACGGCGGCATCAATATTCATGGGATAAAGTTATATTATTTCTTTTCAAATAATTTTACATACTGGCCATAGCCGTCTTTTTCCAGATCCTCTTTGGGAATGAATCTCAGCGCCGCGGAGTCCAGGCAATATCGCAATCCCGTTGGCGGAGGGCCGTCGGGAAACACATCACCCAGATGGGAGTCGGCGTGCCTGCTTCTCACTTCCGACCCTGTCGTAAAGAGAAAGTGCGCGTCTTTCAGCACGATATTACCGGGTTCAAGCGGCTTTGTAAAGCTCGGCCACCCGGTGCCGGAATCGAATTTATCCTGTGAACTGAATAACGGTTCGCCGGAGACAATGTCCACATAAATTCCTTCCCTTGTATTATGGTCGTATTCATTATCAAAGGCCGGTTCGGTGCCCCCTTCCTGAGTCACTCTGTACTGCAGCTTCGTGAGCATCTTGCGCAGGGTCGCGTCATCCGGTTTTTTGTACGCGTGTATTTCCAGCGGTTCGATGCCGGTGTCATTTCCCCATAATCTCTTCAACGTTGCATCGCGGCCTGATTCGTGCCTGTAAAATTTGTAGCGTATGGGGTTCTTTTTATAATAGTCCTGATGATACGTCTCGGCGGGATAAAATTTGGTGAACTTGATAATCTCCGTCGCCACCGGTTTATCCAGTTTCCCCGATTTATCCAGAATTTCTTTGGATAGTTCCGCCTCTTTCAACTGCTCTTCGTTATGATAAAAAATCGCGCTTCTGTACTGAGGCCCCCGGTCCACAAACTGCCCGCCGGCATCGGTAGGATCGACATGCCGCCAGAAATAATTAAGCAATTGATCGTAGGTAAGTTTTGAAGGATCGTAGTAAACCTGAACGGCCTCAATATAACCGCCCTCGGCATAATTTTGATAGTTGGGATTTTTTCCCGTCCCGCCGGTATATCCCGAAATGACCCGCTCCACTCCCGCCAATTTTTCAAAATCGGCCTGCGTGCACCAGAAACAGCCTCCGGCGAACGTGGCAATCGCGATTTTATCGGATGGTTTTATCATTTTATTTTTCACCTCCTGTTGATAGGCATAACCATTTACACAACTGAGAATTATAAAACTAAGCATAATCATATACATAGCCAGCTTTTTCATAAAACCCCCTTTAGGATGCGTATTTCCTCTTTAATCTAGTTATGATTTTTTTGTTGTCAAAGGCTGAAGATGAAGTTAATTTACCCCGTATCGTAAAATAACATTGGCCGAAGTTACCTAAAACGGGTAAAATGCCGTAAATAGCCCATGAATTTACTTAAAGAAGGTTATTATGGAATCTTCTCAAGGCAGCGGAAAATCGAATAATTTCTGGAAATTGATTTTATTTGTTGCGCTGCTTGCCGCCCTGGTAATCCTTTCCCGACTGATGGGATGGGGGGAAAAGCTGGGTGAACTTCGCGCCTGGATCGCAAGCCTGGGAAACTTTGGCCCGGTGGTTTTTGTGTTGTTATACATTGCCGCGGTCGTCGCGGCCTTGCCGGGTTCTGCCATAACCATTGCCGCGGCCGCCCTTTTCGGGTCAACTCTTGGCGTGATACTGGTCAGCATCGGCGCAACCATAGGCGCGTGCCTGGCCTTTTTGATTTCCCGCTATCTGGCGCGCGATCTTATCCTGAAGAGGTTTTCAGCTAGCGATAGATTCCGCAAACTGGACCGTTTGACACAGGAACACGGGCCCATCATTGTCGCCATAACCAGGCTTGTGCCCATCTTCCCTTTTAATGTGCTCAATTACGGTTTCGGCCTGACCGGAATCAGTTTCTGGATATACGCGTTTTGGTCATGGCTGTGCATGCTGCCGGGAACCATTCTCTATGTCGTAGGCGCCGATGCCGTTTTAAGCGGCATATCATCGGGTAAAGTTCCGTGGCCGCTGATTTTTGTACTGCTTCCGGTGGGAGTGATTCTCGCTTTACTGATACGGCAGGCGAAAAAGAAAATCGGCAAGGGCGGGACAGAGCCGAATGATAAAATTTAACCGGATCGTGTTCTATTTATAGAACCGCGCCAGCGTTTCCGGTTTTATCCCTGCCAGATATAGAAGAACCAGTAACCAGTTCCGCAGGGTGCAAAAGACAACGCCCTCATTCTCCCAGCGGCGGGCGGAGGTTAAAACCCGATCCTTAAGAATAACAATTCGCGCTTTATCTTTTTTAATCCGCCGCATCAGATCCACATCTTCCATAAGAGGAATTTCCTTGAACCCGCCCATTTTGCGAAAATAATCCGCCCGGATAAATATAGCCTGATCGCCGTAGGGAATCCGCGTCAGACGCGAACGCCACGATGCCATTTTTTCGATGACTAGATACGCGAAACGCTCCGAATCAATGACCAGGTCAAACGCGCCGCCCACGCAGGCTGCATCTTTCATCGCGTCGGTTACGCGCTCCAACGCGCCATCCGGCAAAATCGTATCGGCATGCAGAAAAATAAGGATATCTCCCGCGGCGCCTGCGGCCCCCGCGTTTTGCTGCCTGCCGCGTCCTATGGAAGAAATAAGCTTTTTAACGCCCGCATCCTTTATAGCTTGTAGCGTTTCTGCGCCGGATGAGCCGTCCACGACAATAATCTCAAGCTCATCATGGAGAGTACGCGTTCTAAGCCTGTCGATCACGCGGTTGATATTAGCCTGTTCGCGGTATACGGGAATGATGACGGAAAATTTGACAGCCATAATGAAAGTCTTATTTTTATAAGATGGTTTCCCGCCGCCTCAATTGACATCAGCGAGCGCGCCGCCGCAGGAAAAACCGGCTCCGGCCATGCAGGCATAACAGTGGTCGCCGACGGCAATCGGCGAGCCGTACGCGGGGAGGCAATCCATTTGAGTGACATGGATTTTGCGTCCGCCCAGGTAATATCCCGCGGCGAGGTTAAAATCGCAATCGTAGAGATATCCCTGCCAGTCGACGGAGAGCATGGTGCGGCACATCAGATTCTCGGCGGTGCGGGGATTGAACTGGAGCTCCAGCTTTTTTAAATAGGTTTCCATATTGCCCGATAGCTGCAGCCAGCGGCGAAATCTCCCCAGCGGTGCATTATTGAAAGTAAAAAGTTTGTTAAAATTAATTCCCCATTTATTGAACAAAATTTCATGGAATCTTTTTTCCACCCTTAATTGCGAATCGGGCAGGAAAGCACCGGTGGGATTGACGGCCAGATCAAGCTCAAGCCCCGAGCCTTCCATTCCATAACCCGCGGAATTCAGCTTTTTTAATGACGCGATCGCTTGCTGAAAAATGCCTTCCCCCCTTTGAGCATCCGTCTGCGCGGGATTGAGAGACGGAAATGAGGCGATGAGGACCACCCGGTGTTCCATGCAAACGTCTATAAAACTATCCCAGTCCTTCCCCTGTAATGCCGTCAAATTGGTGCGAAGCATGAGCCTCGGCGTCAGGGGCGAAAGCCCCGCGATCATGTCCTTAATATTGGGATTGAGTTCGGGAGCCCCGCCGGTGATGTCAATGGACGCGAAATGATTCTGTATCGCGAACGCAATGATTTGCCGCGACGTTTCTTTTGTCATGATCTCGCCGCGGTGTGGTCCGCTCTCCAGATGGCAATGCCTGCACGCGAGATTGCATAAGAAACCGGTGTTGATCTGCAGAGCGGTTGTCTCTTCCCGCGATAACACAAGATTGTTTTTGATCAGCATCCGGTCAAACGGCTCCGGTGATTGGAGGGCTTTTGCCGCGTTGTTGTCGTCAATATTTTCCATACTGTATTTTTATTCCTGCCTCATGAGGTTGGCTATAGCGATATTTTTTCGGCTATATTGCGCATTTGTATTCCATGGGCCAGTGTCGCGCCTCCGCGAATTGCCGCCGCGACATGCACGGCTTCCGTCATTTCGGCTGTGTTGGAGCCCTTTGAAAGACACGCCTGCGTATAGGCGTCAATGCAATAGGGGCACTGCACGGCATGAGCGACCGCCAGCGCTATCAACGCTTTTTCCCGCCCCGTCAATTCCCCTTCGGCAAATACCGCGTTATAATAATCAAAAAACTTTGCGGCCAGTTCCGGGGCTTCCTTGCCGATTTGTGGAAATTTATTCAGGTCTTCAGGCTTATAATAGGTATCCATGGCAGACTCCTTTCACAATTCTTTGCTTAAAACAGATTTACAATAACACCCCGCGGCGTTAAACGCTCGCGGGGCTTTTATTATGATTGTTTTCCCAGTCAAAACATCATTTGGACGCGTAGAACGCCGCGGCAATAGAATGCATGCGTGAACGGTTAACGCCAAAATCGTAGTATCCGGAATGCGCGGCCGACCGGAAGTTTATGCGGCTGGTTTGCTCATCGAACGAGAATTCCACCTCATCCACAAATCCGAATATCCGGGACCGGAAATATATATTCATATAACCCGGTTCGTCTATCATGATCTGTGAACGCGGCATGTCCGTAATGACTTTCTTTAGTTTTTCCTGCGCATCCTTCATCGATCCCGTGTAACTCATGGGCTCCATCCGATGTTCCTTGTCGTCCGCCTGCGATGAAACGCAGTTCGGGCTTGAGGGGCATGACCTTAATGTCTTCATATTCTGCGCTTCTCCATACTTTTCCATACCACAAATCAGGAAAACTTCCAAGCATATGGCGATCGTCAAACAAACAATCCTGCGAGTGATTTTCATCGTACGTCCTCCGTAAAATTCCATCGCATAAATTTAGTTAATGAAAATATTGCATCTACGCGCGGGCGGTCGATCTTGCGGTCAATGCCGTAAACAACTTATAAAATAATCCCACGCCAAGGCCCCAGGCGCCGTTGATAATAAACGCCATGATAAATATCCGCATATGCCAGCCGCCTCCCATGGGCTGCCCCTTCATCGGCAACACTACAAAAAGCGCGACAAGCGAAGGACAAACGGCCCCGAACAAAACAGCCGTAAGCCAATATCTTTTACCGCTGGAAATCCGGACAAGGATTAACGCCAAAAGCATTCCCCAGAGCCCGCCCCAGAATGCCAGAGAAACGACAGCGGGAATTCCGAACGGCCGGGTCGGAGTCGTGGAAAACGGCTTATACGGCGCGAAGTCCATGCTCCACATCAGCGCTAATGCCAATTGATGGAAAATTAAAGTAGCCAGATAACCGGCGATAAAACCAAAAAACAAAGTTAAGGCCAAACCAGCGGATCTATTTTCATCAGCCATACGCTCCTCCTTTTTTTCGGGCAACGCCATTCATTTAAAATATTTTAAACTGATTCGCGAAGGTCATGGGCCATGACCCCGCCTTAAACCCGCGGCGCTTTGATATAAAGTATCATCGTATTTATGTATTTTAGCATAAATTTGGAATTTTGAAAAACGGGATTTGCGGTAAAAAGCCGAATTCTGGTTTTACCCGAAAACGCATATTTGGCATATCAAAGGAAATTTGCCCGGCTTATTGAACGTAACATTAACAAATATATTTAAAATATCGCGGCCTGATAAGGATTGTGTATAATGTAACATAAATTTATGACCTTAAAAAATGTGAATTTATGTCCGTGTGACTGATCCGAAAATCTTAAGCCCGCGCCTTTCCATAATAACAGCGAAGCGAATTCTTTTGCAGTCCGAAGAAACAATAACAGCAGTCAATACATTTTGAATGATCCTGCCTGCCTTCTTTGAATTTCCTGACCAGATCGGGCTCAATGATAAAAGGCCTGCACATGGAAACGTAATCGGCTTTATTTTCGCTGATGATGGAACGGATATCGTTTATATTTCTTATCCCTCCGACAACAATAACCGGCAGGCCTGTTTTTTGTTTGATTTTTTCAGCAACAGAGACATTGTAATTGTGTACCGGGTCGTATCTTTTGACGATAAGCGGGATTATCTTTCTCAGAATGCTCTTTCCCATTTCACTTTTTATTTTCAGGGGAAGCTTATAGGCCATGATCGCGTCAAAAGGCATTTCTTTCGCTCTGATGGTGTTCAGGCCGTCATTCGCTCCGCAGGAAACTTCCAGCGCGTCAATTCCTGCTTCCCCGAACATGGCGGCGATGCGCAATCCTTCATCGATGCTGATACCGTTTTTTAAATAATCATACGCGCTGAACTTGGCCAGTATGGGATAGCTGCCAACACGCTCTCTGGCGCCTTTCATGATCTCCGATATGATCCTGAACCTGTTTTCGGTGGAACCGCCCCATTGGTCTGTTCTAAAGTTTAGGCCGCCCGACAAAAATTCGGAAAGAAGGTATCCGTGCGCCGCGTGGATCTGCACGCCCGCGAAGTCCGCTTTTTTCGCTCTTTCAATCGCGCTGATATAACTATCGATGATTTCGAGAATATCTTCATGGGACAGGACCTGCGAAAATCTGCCGGTCGTGGCGTATAATCTTCTTGACGGCGCGGCATTAAACCCTCCGGAAGCGGCAGTCTCGCCCTGCCCGCCGCCATGCGCGAGCTGCGCGATAACCGGCACGCCGTATTCCTTAAGCAGCGCGTTTATTTTTTTATAATCATCAATCAATTCATCCCGGTCCATCAGGCACATATGCTTATGCGATCTTCCTTTTCGATGGACGCCGATCAATCCCGTGATGATCGCGCCGACTTCCCCTTTCGCCAGCTTTAAATACGTATCCGCGAGCTTCTTCGTGGGCCTTCCTTCCTCGTCGGAAAGACCTTCATAGGTCGCGGAACGGATAATTCTGTTTTTCAGTTTGATACCGGCAATCGAACTTTCCGTGAAGACGTCTCTCATGTTTTTACCTGCCCTGTTGAATTTTTCGCGCCTGCCATCCAAAGACCCGGTTGCGCGCGTATTAAAATAGTTTGAAACGATCTGTACATGGAACAAAAAATAAGTTCAACGATTTTGGGGATCATTAAAGATTGCTGTCCGCACCCTAGCATAAAATCAGAATTTTGAAAAACGGGACTTGCAAAGCAAAGGGGACGTTGTTAATGCTCACTAATTAGGTAACTCTTTTGGTATAATAAGTAAAGACAGAAAAAGGCCAAATGAGTGACAAATGGAAAATGAGCAACAAGTGATTATAATTTGAATATAATCATTTAAGACGGCATGGTGGACTGAATTATGAAACACCTTTTGATAAGCACCAAAATGTTACCTAATTAGTGAGCTAGTACAACGGTCCCCTTTGATTCTAAATAATTTGGGCCGGTCACGACCGGGGAGGGCAACGATGTGGACTTGCGGTAAAAAGCCTATTTTGGGGTTTTACACGCAATGTTTGATTGCGAGTCATTTGAAGAATGACTCTATCAATAATGGTCTGGATTTGACCGGCCCTTATTCTTCATCCATGCTCTTGCGGAATCCATATCCGTAAACCAGTTCAATGACGAAAGTCCCGCGTTGATCGCCGCGGTTTTGTATTGAATGTTTTGGGGAAGATCTATAATAGCGTATTGTATATCGAAAAGCATGGAATTATAACTTCTGAAATAACGATACATTTCCGAAGGCGCTATGCGTTTCTCCACCGCGCGGAAATCGGCTATGGCCTGCTTCGCGCCATTTGCCTTGATGACGGCATTTACTTCATCAGTCACTTTTTTGTAGTTATTCTCTACGATGTCGCCTGTTATGACAATTTCCAGGATACCTTTATATACGGATGAGGAGACTTGACATTTTTCTTTCTGTTCCATTTATGAATATCCTGATTCTGAAAATTGCGTCTATGATTGCCATACACTAAAAAATATTAACCCTATCTATAATATCCCGCGAGAACAAAACCTTACTCATAGTTATTGAATAAAGAAGGAGGATAGAATTTCCCTTTATTCAGCCGCTATGAGGCAATTCCCGCGGGACATTAAATTCGTATCATTATAAATACAATAAATACAAATCGTTGCTTACTTTATGCGCCGGATATCTTCAAATTTCAATAATTATAAACAATGAATTATCAATGGTAAAACATGTATATGAAATACACGTTATTTTGTTGAAAGGATATACGAACGGAGATTGATTTTAGAGTTTCTCAGGTTCAGTTTTTTCCTGATATTATTCCGGTGAGTCGCGATCGTGTTGACCGACGCGTTGAGCATATCGGCGATCTCTTTTGTGTTCTTCCCTTTCATGATCAGATCGACAATCTGAATTTCCTGAGGGGTTAAGTTCTTGTGCGAAGATCGGAAGTCTCTCATAAACGGAGACAGCACACTGGTAAGATTGCTTTCCAACACACTGAGGTAATTTTTATTACGATCATCCAGATCTGTGTTTCTTAACTTGGTCAGATAAGGGATCACCAGATCATTAATGTTGACCTGCAATTTTTCCTCAAAATCTTTTTGATCCACATTCCTTTTATTCATTAACACGCGCAGCGCTATATTGGCCTCTTCAAGATTTTCGGCAAAATGCTTCAGCTCCCTTTCGTACCGCTTCTGCTTTGTAATATCATAATAAATGGCCAGGATACGATTGGCGGTAATGACAATGGTCTGCAGAATGTGGCGGACGGAGCCGTCTTTGCAGGTAATGGTTATTTCCGCGGGGCCGGGATCTTCGCCTCGCGCCTCCGCCTCCATAATCGAAAGCATCAGGGCGGCGGCCTTCTCCCGGTAGGCCTGCGACGGAAAGGCCAGCACAAGCCAGGCATCAATACTGGGTATGTCCGAAAGAACGTAGCCGAACAGTTCCTCAAACCTCCGGTTGGTATATTTAATGTTTCCCCGCATGTCCGACCACGAAACACCGATAGGCGTGGCGTCCATGATGGCGATCAGTTCCTGCTGGTCATGCCGCAGGACATTTTCCAAATCCTTTTGGGCCGTGATGTCCGTCTCGACTGATATCAGGTAGTTTTCACCCCCGATCAATATCATTTCCCCGGAATCGAGGCATGTTTTTATGGAGCCGTCTTTCATCCGGTGCCTTACTTCCAGATTACTGAATCTTTTCTTTTCTAAAAGGATTTTAACGATTTTTTCACGATCATGATTAAGCCACAGGTTTAATTCCACGGTCGTCTTGCCGATGGCTTCTTCCCGTGAAAATCCGGTTATCCTGCAAAAGTAATCGCTGGCATCATAAATAGTGCCGTCTTCCACCTTCGTCACAAGAATTGAATGGGGAAACAGACGAAACAGCGTGTGGTAAATCTGGTCAGAAGAAACAGGAACCTGCTTGTTTTTTTTCTCCGACAGGGCAGTTTCCAGTTCCTTATTTTTTTTCTCAAGGAACTTGTTTCTTTTGATTAAATTCTCGATGCTGATCTCTTTCATCGGGAGCAACCTTTTCATTCATGATTCACAACAAATCGTTATGGCCCGTAATATAGCATAAATAAAAGGGGACGGTTGTCCCCTATATTTTAACAAATTCAGGCAAGGTCGAAACGATCAAGATTCATCACCTTGATCCAGGCGGCCACAAAGTCCCGGACAAACTTCTTCCGCGCGTCCGCGCTTCCGTATACCTCGGCTATAGCCCTCAACTGCGAGTTCGAACCAAAAATAAGATCAACCCGCGTGGCGGTCCATTTAGGCTCACCCGTCTTGCGATCATACCCTTCAAAAACGTCCCCGCCCTCCGATGCCGCCTTCCATGTTGTGTTCATGTCGAGCAGATTCACAAAGAAATCGTTCGTCAGGGCTTCCGGCCGTTTGGTAAAAACGCCGTGTGGCGTCTGCCCGAAGTTCGTATTCAAAACGCGCATGCCGCCTATGAGCGCCGTCATTTCAGGCGCGGTCAGCGTCAGCAGTTGCGCCTTATCCACAAGCATTTCTTCGGCCGATTGGGCTGACCCGGTTTTCCGGTAATTGCGGAAGCCGTCCGCCTTCGGCTCAAGCGCGGCGAAGGAAGCCGCGTCGGTTTGTTTTTGCGAGGCGTCCATGCGGCCGGGCGTGAAAGGAACCGTCACTTTGATACCGGCATTTTTCGCCGCCTGCTCGATACCCGCGCAACCGGCCAAAACGATCAGGTCGGCCATGGATACCTTCTTATTGCCGGACTGGGCTTTGTTGAATGCCTTTTGGATGCCTGTAAGTATCCTGAGGGTCTTTGCCAGCCGGGCGGGCTCGTTGACTTCCCAATCCTTCTGCGGAGCAAGGCAAATCCGCGCGCCGTTGGCGCCGCCGCGTTTGTCGGAGCCCCGGAAGGTGGACGCTGACGCCCAGGCAACCGAAACCAGTTTTGATACCGGCAGGCCGGATGCCAGAATCTTTAACTTGAGAGAGGCGATGTCTCTCGCGCCGATCAGTTTATGGTTACAAGCGGGAATGGGGTCCTGCCAGATCAGGTCTTCCTTCGGTACTTCCGGACCGAGATAGCGGACTTTGGGCCCCATGTCGCGGTGGGTCAGTTTAAACCAGGCGCGGGCAAACGCGTCCGTGAACTCATCCGGGTTCTCGTAGAAACGTCTGGAAATCTTTTCGTAGGCGGGGTCGAACCTCAAAGAAAGATCCGTGGTCAGCATGGTCGGCGGGTGATGTTTCGAGCGGTCGTGGGCATCCGGAATCGTTCCCGCGCCCGCGCCGTCCTTCGGCTGCCACTGATGCGCGCCAGCGGGGCTCTTTGTCAGTTCCCATTCGTAGCTAAACAGGATTCTGAAAAAGTTTTTTGTGTTCCACTTCGTCGGCGTATTGGTCCAGATAACCTCCAGACCGCTGCCGATCGCGTCACCCCCCTTGCCGGTGCCGAAACTGCTGCGCCAGCCGAGTCCCTGCTCCTCGATGCCCGCCGCTTCCGGCTCCGGCCCTACGTGGGTTGCCGGACCAGCGCCGTGCGTTTTACCGAAGGTGTGGCCGCCTGCTATAAGCGCGACTGTCTCTTCGTCGTTCATGGCCATGCGGGCGAAAGTCTCGCGGATATCTTTTGCCGCAGCGACCGGATCAGGATTGTAGTTGGGGCCTTCCGGATTGACGTAAATCAGCCCCATCTGCACGGCGGCAAGCGGCCGCTCCAAATCACGGTCGCCTGAGTATCGCCTGTCATCCAGCCACTTGTTTTCAGAACCCCAGTAAACGGCTTCTTCCGGCTCCCAGACGTCTTCGCGTCCGCCGCCGAAGCCGAAGGTCTTAAATCCCATCGATTCCAGGGCGACGTTGCCCGCGAGAATCATAAGGTCGGCCCATGATATTTTTTTGCCGTACTTCTGTTTTATGGGCAAAAGGAGCCTCCGCGCCTTGTCGAGGTTTACGTTATCCGGCCAGCTGTTCAGCGGCGCGAAACGCTGCTGTCCCGCGCCCGCCCCGCCGCGGCCGTCGCCTGTGCGGTAGGTGCCCGCGCTATGCCATGCCATGCGGATGAACAAGGGCCCGTAATGGCCGAAATCCGCCGGCCACCAGTCCTGCGAGTCGGTCATCAGAGCGTGGAGATCTTTTTTCACGGCCGCAAGGTCAAGGCGCTTGAATTCTTTGGCGTAGTTGAAACCCTTCCCCATGGGATTGGATAGCAATGAATGCTGATGAAGGATTTTTAAGTTAAGCTGATTGGGCCACCATTCGCGGATCGACTTGGGACTGCCGGTTTGCGGCATATTTCCCCCGCCCGTAGCCGGGTTCTCGCTATTTTCATTCATAATATTCCCTCCTTTCCTGATGTGAGACTTTTATAGTCTGGTTCTTTCATTGTGAGATTGTTGAGAAGCGCGGCTGTGCGTCATAGCCCATCGCCGCAAGGTTTGCTGACAATGTTTACAAGGGCAACATAAATCCGCGAACACAAAAATTATTCCGTATCAACGGATTTTTCTTATTCTTAGCCAACAAAAAAACGGAGAAAAATATTTTTACGATTATAATGTGTATTATAGCATAAAACCGGAAATTTAGAAACTGTGGATTATAGACAGGAAGAAAGGCGGCGGCAGAAGTCGACGGCTTGTTATTCAAATATTTCTTTTTATTTGCCCGCAAGCCAGGCTCTGGCGGCGTCTATATCTGTAAAAAATTTAAGGGAACGATTAACGTTATATGCCGTCGTTTCCAGAAATTCTCCCATTTCTTTATGCTTGGGCAGGTCTACAACGGCAACATTCACTCTCAGTCCCTGCACAGGAGTTGACCTGACAGCAAAATAGTTCTCCATGATGCCCATGCGCGGTTCACCCAATTCCCGTCTGTCGACCGGCACATTTCTTGCCCCGGATTCCGATATGATGCCGGCTATCTTAAGTTGCGCCTCTTCAATGTCATCTTTGGGCAATTCTCCGGCAATGACAATTTCCAGGATTCCTTCATTCATCAGTGAAGAGATTTGATATTTCGCTTCTTCTTCCACTTGTGAACCTCATTTTAACAAGTGTCCAAAATATCCTTGACATACATGATGGCGTTTCCTATACTTTATACCTAAAAATACAAATCTTATCAATGTATATCCGTGCAATAATCATATCAATCGACGGGGGATTTTTATGAATCTATACATTCGCTTGATTTTAACCGTCATCAGGGCGCTTCTGTCCAAGCCCGTGCGCTGTGACGAAAAAACGGTATGGAAGGGACGGGTCCTGCCCAACGACATTGACGCTTACGGCCACATGAACAACGGCCGCTACGTCACTCTTCTGGGGCTCGCGGCCATCAGCGCCGTCATCAGAACGGGACTGGCCAAATCCTCCCTGAAACGGGGATATCTGTTTATCTGGGACCAGACCCAGGCCATATGGCACCGGCCGCTCAAACTGTTTGAGAAATTTACGATCGAAGTCCAGATGCTGCACTGCGAAGGCCGGTATATCTACGCCACGGGAGCCTTCATCAAGGCAAACGGAAAAGTCGCCGCCCAAATCAATTACCGCACCTGCATAAAATCCCGGACGGGTGAAAATATGGATGTCCTGGATGTTTTGAGGCTCGACGGCCTTCCCCTGCCCGCTTTTTCGGGCCCGTCTCCCCTTCCCAAAGAACTGTTTTCCGCCCCCGGTACGGACATGATTCTCTGGAACCCCGCGGGCGTGGATAAGCCTCTGCCTGTCGCGGCTATCGAAAACGAAAAACGCCATCACCAGAGAAAGATTGTTCATATTCCGACTCTTGTTAATAAAATGAACAAAGAATGGAATTCTTATCATCCCGGTGTCATTCAGGATATTTCGTTGACGGGCCTGCGCCTCTCCATTTCGAAAAAGAGCGGGTATACTTTTAATATTGAGGACGGCGAAACAACCCTCGATATCGTCATAGCGCTGCCTGACAAAACCGAACCTTTCAAGATCAAGTGCCGGTCGTATCGTTTGACGGATAATGACGACGTCATTGACGTCGGCGCCGCGTTTGTGGATTCAAACGCCGCTTACAATCAACTGCTTCAGAAATACCTGGGTTAGAATGTTGATAAGTTCGGCCGAGTCTTTTCGACTCGCCCGAACAATAGTTTTGTCCCCCTTTGGAGGGGGTGTCGCGAAGCGACGGGGGAGGGAGAGAAATTGCCACGGCTAGCTCCGCTCGCCTCGCAAAGACAAACAAGAGTATGCTGTCGTTGCGGGAAGCGAAGCGACGAAGCAATCTCATGCTCATTATAAAAACCGGAGATTGCCACGGCTGGCTAGGCTCGCGAAGACAATGAACGTTGCTTTTTATAGCCGTGCCGCGTTAATATACGGTCGGGTCGGAAAGACTCGACTAAAACTCAGAGGATTCACGATGAAATCTGCAAAATATGCGCTTTTAGCGGCGGTTTTGGCCGTGGCTTTGCCGCTTGCCGGTTGTGTTCAAAATCAAAATGTCGTCAAGGCTTCAGGCGATGCCATGCCGGCAACAGTCGCGGCAAACCAGAGCATGGCCGCAACACTTGATTTCACCGATCAAAAAGATTTGGAAGAAGCCAAACGCGGCCTGATCGTAAGACCCCAAGGGCAAATTCGGGCGGAGGACGGCACGGTTCTCATTGATTTCGATCGTTTCAAATTCATCAGCGGCGATGCGCCGCCAACCGTTAATCCCAGCCTGTGGCGTCATGCCGCGCTCAACGCCCAGATCGGACTTTTTAAAGTCACCGACGGCATCTACCAGTTGCGGGGTTTTGACATCGCCAACATGACACTGATCGAAGGCAGGACCGGCTGGATTATTGTGGATACCCTCACCTGCCGGGAAACCGCCGCCTACGCTTATGCCTTTGCCAAAAAATATCTGGGTGAAAAACCCGTCTCCGCGATCATCATCACACACAGTCACGTTGATCATTTCGGCGGCGTCCTCGGTATTACATCGCCGCGCGAAGTGGAAGAGCGCAGGCTGCCCATCGTCGCGCCGGAAGGATTTCTGGAAGAAGCAGTCAGCGAAAATATCATGGTCGGCATGGCCATGGCCAGACGTTCCACCTATCAGTACGGCCGGGATATCGAGCGTTTTGCCTCCGGCATGGTTGACAACGGCATCGGCAAAGACGTTGCCTACGGCAGTGTCGGAATCATTAAACCCAATGTTACGATAAGCAAACCCTGGCAGGAAATGGAGCTCGACGGCGTGCGTTTTATTTTTTATAACGTGCCCGACGCGGAGGCTCCGGCGGAACTTACCTTTACGATTCCCGAAAAGAAGGCTTTCTGCGGGGCCGAAATTCTTTCCCACAGCATGCACAATCTGTTAACCCTGCGGGGCGCGAAAATACGTAATTCATTGCTCTGGGGCCATTATCTGGACGAGGCGCTGGAACACGCCTCGGATGCCGATGTGTACTTCGGCCAGCACAACTGGCCGGTTTGGGGCCATGACCGCATCACGGAATTCATCACAAAACAGCGCGATGTCTATCTCTACATGCATGACCAGACGGTGCACCTGATTAATTCAGGTTACACGCCGCGGGAAATTGCCGATAAAATAAAATTGCCGAAGTCGCTGCAATCCTATTTCGGAGCGCGCGGTTACTACGGCGATCTCCGCCACAATGTGAAAGCGATCTATCAGTATTATCTGGGATTTTATGACGGCAATCCGGCGAACCTTAATCTTCTGCCGCCCGAGGATTCGGCCAGGCATTATGTCGAACTGATCGGCGGCGCGGATAAAGCCGTAGCGTCCGCGCAGGCGGCCTTTGACAAGGGCGACTACCGCTGGGCGGCCGAGCTTTTAAACAACGTCGTCTTTGCCACGCCCGATCACAGCGCCGCTAAAGAACTGCTTGCCCGCACCTATGAGCAGATGGCCTTCATGTCCGAATCGGCCATATGGCGCAACAGCTATCTGATGGCCGCCTACGAGCTGCGCCACGGCACACCCAAGACCGGATACAACAAGGCAAAATCCCTGGACGTGCTGGAAAACGCGCCCGTTGAATATCTGCTCGCGGCCATGTCCGCGAATCTCGACGGCCCCGCCGCTGAAGATAAAAACTGGAAAATCAATCTGGTATTTACCGATTCGGGGGAATCTTATGTCCTGTGGATTGAGAATGCCGTGCTGCATCACAGGGCGGCCCCGCCCGCGGGCGATGCCAACGCGACCCTGAAAGTAACAAAACCGTTTTTTCTGAAAATGCTTGTCGGCAAGGCCGATTTAAAAGATTTTATCTTCTCCAATGACCTGAAAATCGAAGGCAGTAAAACGGACTTGATGAGATTTTTTTCTTTGTTTGACCGGTCATCCAATGCTTTTCCGATCGTGACCCCAAAATGAATCATTCAAATAAAGAGGGCAAACAAAGGGGACGGTTCTATTTAATTTACAGACATAGTTAGGCAAACAGAAAAAGGAGTGCGCGTATGAGAAAAATGCAGATCAGTAAAGCGTTTACGTTGATCGAATCCGGTCCGGTTGTTCTTATATCGACTTACGATGGAAAGAAGAACAACATAATGACAATCTCGTGGACCATGGTCGTGGACTTTACGCCGGTATTTGCCATGACCACAGGCTCATGGAACTACTCCTTTGCCGCTCTGGAAAAGACAAGGGAGTGCGTTATCGCGATTCCCACGGTGGACATGCTCGATAAGGTCGTTGGTGTGGGCACATGTTCCGGCGCCGATACGGACAAATTTGATAAATTTAATTTGACCCCCGTGAAGGGAGCGCATGTTAAAGCGCCCCTGATCAAAGAATGCCTGGCGAACATCGAGTGCAAAGTTGCCGACATCGTGAGCGATCATAATATCGTTATCCTCGACGGTGTCGCGGCGTACTTTGATGCTTCACGAAAGGAAAAACGAACCCTTCACGCGGTTGGCGACGGAACTTTTATAGTGGATGGCAGGAAACTTGACCGGAAGAAAATGATGCAGTCAAAACTTCCAAGTGGTATTTAATGTTGTAACGCATTTGATAAGTAGTGAATGTGTTCGGCCGAGTCTTTTTGACCTAGCTGATGACAAGTTCGGACGAGTCTTTTTGACTCGCCCGAACAATAACGTTGTCCCCCTTTGGAGGGGGTGTCGCGCAGCGACGAGGGAGGGAGAGAGATTGCCACGTTCACTTGCGTGAACTCGCAATGACAGAGGACGGCCGAGTCTTTTTGACTATAAGTTCGGCCGAGTCTTTTTGACTATAAGTTCGGCCGAGTCTTTTTGACTCGCCCGAACAAAAATTATTTTCTCCCTTTTTTAACCGAACTTAGATTTCCACCCCGTCCATTTATGCAACATTCCGCGCGGCAATTAATACCTTTTTAAACCATTGACATCCGGGCTTAATTTTCCTATAATTAACCTACACGAAAAGCAATATCATATCCGGCAAGAATATTAACGCGAAGCGGGATAAATAGTCTTTTAAATAGCATGATTTGGGGAACTCTTAACTTTTCAGGCGGTGTGCTAAAGGAGGCTTTTAAGATGAAACCGTTTCTATCCATCCTTTTGGTTTTCCTTATTCCCACAATAGTTTTGGCCGCGGAACAACCCGTGGGCAGCATAAAAACACTAAGCGGCGAGGCGTCTATTGTACGGGTTAACGTGACCTATCCAGCCGCAATAGGCATGCCGGTGTATCAGGGAGATGTGATTCAAACCTCCAAATCAGGCTCCGTGGGCATCATATTCCGTGACGATACCACGGTTTCCATCGGGCCCGGAAGCACCATGAACTTAAAAAAATATGTGTTTGAACCCAAAGACAATCAGTTTTCTTTCTTCATGAAATTTGTCAAGGGGACATTCGTGTATGTCTCCGGCGTCATCGGAAAGCTCTCTCCGAATTCCATTAACATTGAGACGCCGACCAGCATGATCGGCGTGCGCGGGACAAAGATACTCATCGAGGTCAAATAATCAGACAACCGAGGATAAGATCATGATTCGAAAATTTATATCCGTCGCATTCTTCATTGTTCTTTTGATTACGGGCTGCGTTCACCAGACAACCGTGGTTCTGGTTCCCGACCGCGAAGGCCATGTCGGTAAGGTCGCTGTTCAGAACCAGGGCGGTGAGCAGTTGCTTTCAGAATCCGGCAAGGCCGTTGTCGTGTGGAATGAAATAATATCCCCCCGGCCGGCCGTTGCATATGATGACCAAAAAATAAATGCCACATTCGGCAGCGCCCTCGCCATCGAGCCGCCGCCTCAAAAATTTATTCTGTATTTCGAAAACGACAGTACCGAAATTGTCGAGGCCTCCAAGCCTCTTATTCCCGAGGTGATTGAAAGCATCAAGCAGCGCAATTCATTCGATATCAGCGTCAACGGCCATTCCGACAGCACGGGAACGGCCGAATACAATCTTGATCTTTCCCTAAAAAGAGCCGTTCACATGAAGGATATACTGGTCGGGGCCGGTATTAATGAACAATACATTTCCACCACGTCTCACGGTGAAGGCAATCCGCTGATTCCCACAAAGAAAGGCGTTGCCGAACCGCGCAACAGGCGCGTGGAAATCATTGTTCGATAGAAAATCTCAAAAAGCCGCGATGAATGACAGGTAAGCCTTTGAGTCTGCAAAACACAAACTCACGATTCGGTTCGAGCAATATCAAGCTTTTTCTATACGGTTGTCTTATAACCATTGCCCTGGCCTGTTTTGCCGTCTTCCCTCCCCCTTTTGTGCAGTATCTCAACAACAAGTCCTATGATCTCATGATCCGCGCGCTTCCGCCTTCGTCCGAAAGCTCCGTTCCGGTCATCGTCGGGATAGACGATCCAAGCCTCACCCAATACGGACAATGGCCGTGGCCAAGATACATTCTGGCGCGGCTGGTGAAAAAAATAGCCTCCGGGGGCGCGTCCGCCATCGGCATGGATATGATCCTTCCGGAACAGGACCGGACATCGCTGTCTGTTGTTTTAAAGGAAATGAGCAGGGAAAGAGGCGTTGATTTTCAAAATGAAACCCTGCAAGCGCCGAAAGCTCTACCGGGAGGTTCGCCGGGAGCTCTGACAGGCTCGCCGATAGGCCCTCAGGATGAAAACGATCAGATTCTGGCTAAAGTTCTCCGGAGCGCTCCCGCGGTGCTTGCCTATCAGTTTAAATTCGGCAAAAAATCTCCATTAAAATATTCCGATATTCACCCTCTGAAATACATCATCAAAGAAAACAACCCCCGCGAAAAACACAGAATCACATCCGCCGATAACGTGATTCACAGCCTGCCCATGCTGATGCGGGCGGCGGGCGCCTCGGGATTTGTCAACTCACTGACAGACCGCGACGGCATTGTAAGGCGCGTCCCGCTCATTATGGAATATAAAGGCGTTCTTTATCCATCGCTTGCCATGGCGGCGCTCATCAGAGCATACGGCAATCAACAGGTTATGATTGAAACAACCGACGACGGTTATTTGATTGATTGGAATGAAAGAAGAATCCCGCTTGATTCAAGCGGCTTTTTCCTGATTCCTTACCGCGCCCGTGACAACAATTATCCTTATATTTCTGCGGCTGATATTTTATCCGGCAAAATCAAACCGGAAACATTTAAAGGGAAGATTGTTTTTATCGGCGTCAACGGCTCCGGCATGGGTGACAATCACCTTTCTCCGGTTAATAAAATGATCCATGGCACGGAAATTCATGCAAGTATCGTCAACAGCATCCTCACGGGGGATTTTATTAAACGTCCCGCGTGGGCGCCGGGCGCGGAACTCGTATTTGTTTTGGCCGCGGGTCTTTTATCGTCGATCGCGCTGGCTCTGGGCGGCGCGGTTTTGTGCCTGTCGTTTACGCTGATTGCTGCGTTTGGGACCGCGGCAATATTTTATCTGCTTTTTTCAACCCATGGGATATATCTGTCGCCGGTAATGCCGCTCTCGGTATTGCTCATAAATTTTGTGTTACTCAATACAATCAAATACGCCATGGAGGAAATCAAAGTACTTAAGCGATCCAAAGAACTTATAAAATCGCAGGATGTCGCCATCTTAAGCCTAAGCGCGCTTGCCGAAACGCGGGACAAGGAAACCGGCCATCATATTCTCAGAACTCAGCGCTATGTGCGGGCGCTGGCAAAAAATCTGAAGCGTCGCGACAAGTATAAAAAGATTCTCAACGATCAGACCATTGAGTTGCTTTATAAATCAGCCCCTCTGCACGATATCGGCAAGGTGGGTATTCCGGACATGATTCTTCAAAAGGCGGGACCGCTCACCGAAGAAGAATTCGGGCAGATGAAAAACCATACCGTTATCGGGGCCAGAACCATCGCGCAGGCGGGCCGGATGCTTGACAGCGATGAGAATTTCCCCTATTTGAAATACGCTTATGATCTGGCCATTTCCCATCACGAAAAATGGGACGGCAGCGGCTACCCCAATGGGCTCGCGGGAGACGCTATTCCGCTTACCGGCCGCCTGATGGCCGTAGCCGATGTTTATGACGCGCTCATCAGCCGCCGCGTTTACAAGGAGGCATTCTCGCACGAAAACGCGCGCGCGGCCATCCTGAAGGAAAGAGGCCGTCACTTCGATCCGGATATCGTAGACGCGTTTATTGGAGAAGAACAAACCTTCATTCAAATCGCCCGCGAGTATGCCGATCAGGAGTAAATGTTTTTTGGGAATAGGGGAAATAGGGGGAAATGTGGCGCTGTCGCCTATTTGTACCTATTTCTGTCGTGCATTAAAAATTTTTAATTGTCATCAACAAAAACATGAGATAGAATATTTGCATGTCGAATTCCCAAGAAGAAAAAATACCTAAGGTTTTCATTTCATATTCTCATGACAGTCCAAGCCACGAGAAGTGGGTTGGAGAATTTGCTTCAACGCTTGTCAGAAAAGGGATTGATGTAATAATTGACCAGTGGGACTTAGCTTTAGGTGATGACGTTCCGAAATTCATGGAAACTGGAGTTAGCAAAGCTGACCGTGTGCTAATGATATGCACGGAAAATTACGTAAAAAAAGCAGATGAAGGTAAAGGCGGTGTCGGATATGAGGCAATGATTGTAACTGGTGAAATTATTGCGGACTTGGGTACATCGAAGTTTATACCTATCATTCGACAGAACACGCAGGACCCGATTCTGCCAAAAGCACTCAGTACGCGGTTCTATGTAAATTTAAGTGAAGGTCAAAATATTGAAGAACAATTTGAATTTCTCTTACGTGAACTACATCAAATGCCCACAATAACAAAGCCTCCACTTGGTAAAAATCCTTTTGCATTACAGCCATCAGGAGCTGAAACACCTTCAGATTCAGTATTTGTTGATATATCTAATTTTTCAAAATTATCAGAAGATATTACAGGCGTATACAACATAGCTCTCGATATAGCGAGAAAGGGTGATTTAGTTGCATGGAGACGGATGATTAGAAGTGCTTTATTGCCTATATCACAACAGTTAATTGCATGGCGAAATAAATATGAGGGTAACGTACAGGGTGATTTTCAATTTCTACGTAATATGTCTTCAGAAGCTGTCGATATCTATGCGAAGATATTTAGTATAGCTTTGGCAGGTCTTGAATCTGGAAGAGAAAAGTTTATAAATCAAGTAGGCTTAATTGATGAAATTCTTAATCCAAGAGATTGGAATCCGGCTGGCATGACTATTATTGTCGATGTGCCATATACGATTGCTTATGCATACCAAGCTTTGAATGGTGCCATGTGTCTACAGACACATCAATTATCACTTGCAACAAAATTAGCATGGTCTAAAATAGTAAAAAAATATGAAAAACCTTCTCTACCTTTATACAAACATCATGAAATTATTGGTTGGCCTGGAACACTAGGAGGGAATTGTAAAGAAGCATGGCCTTTTTTGACTGTACTACCAGAAAGATGGAACTGGTTAAATGAGTCTTTCGGTTCTGCTGACGGATATCTGGAGGCACTTTGTGCCTATTATATTGCACTTAATGTGATTGAGTTCATAGATACTATCGCTGAAGGACAAGAGGATCTTCTTAACCAAGAGGGAATCATGCTTCAAGTTCCATTATGTTTTTTACAGGAGAATGATGAGATAACAAAAAGGGCATATCGTTTATTTTTAGAAGAGCCGGAGCAGATTAAGGGAATCTGGCTGTCTAAAAATGTACCGGAAAACAAGGTTAAAGCATTATGGCCTAAATGGATTCACCATTTAAAATATTGGCTCAGCAGGGCGAACACATTTGGTTCTTATTCAGTTGTCCATGAAAATTTATTTGAAGATATAGATTAATTTGTCTTACTTAATTCGAGGGACAGTATATTTATTATCCCTCAGCCGCTGCAGCAATCTATCGTTAACTTTTATCCTGTCCAAAAAAACTTATATTTCAGTAATTAAGTATACTGTCGGGCGTGTTTCTATTTAATCATGCTGGCTGGCTCGTGTCTTTTTGTATACAGCGCTATTACACCCCCCGTTGAGGCGATAAGGTTCATACTGATCATTGTTAGTCTTATACAGATACGCGTTACGATACGGTTTTGTCCTCCATGGACTTCATTTGACAAGATTTCTATTGTTGTTGCAATTATATTGATCGTAACAGGTATTTTCTTGACGGAGGTTCTTAGTCTTTTTCAGTAAGGTGCTCGATCTTAATTCGGGGGACAGTATATTTAATTATTGAAATATAAGTTTTTTAGGACAGGATAAAAGTTAAAGAAAGATTGCTGCAGTGGCGCAGGGATAATTAAGTATACTATCCCCCGTAATATTTTCAGGCACATTGACACAACTGGCTAATAATAAAACAATGGCCATGAGTATTTTTTTCATTTCAATTTGTCCTTTCCCTTTACAATCAGGTAAATATGCCTTAATTTACCTGAAAAGAGTTGGATTAAAAGGAGGAAGTGTGAAGCTGGATGACTATTTTGAAAATACTAATGGAGTCGGCGTTCTTTCTACCGCCGATGACAAAGGAAAGGTAAACGCGGCTGTCTATGGACGACCGCATTTTATGGATGAACATACTGTTGCCTTTATTGCCTCCGATAGATTGACTCACGCCAATTTGAAAAAGAATTCTTCCGCGATATATCTCTTCAAAGAGGATGGCTCTTATAAAGGGTGCAGGCTTTATCTTACAAAGACACACGAGGAAAAAGACAGCCCTCTGATCGAAAAAATCCGCCGCAAGAAATATAAAGGAATCAGGTGCAAGGATAAGACGGAATCAAAATTTCTTATCTATTTTAAAGTGGACAAAATATTGCCTCTAATTGGCGACGGCAAGTAAAGGACGCTTTAACAAGGCGGCGAATATTGCGGTGCGAAAATACTGCAATCTCCAAGGACTGTGGAAATTGTAAAAGGATAAAATAATTGATAATATAAAAACTGAAGGATTCTGAAAGGAGAAAAAATGGTTAAATTATACAGATGTATTATTTGCGGCGATGCGTATATCGGTGACAATCCTCCGTCAAACTGCCCTTTTTGCGGCGCTCACGTGAGTTACATTATGGAAGCAAAAGCGGCTGTTGTGAATTTTGATATTCCTTTGAGCGCCAGGGATAAGGCGAATGCCGAACACGCGCTTTATGTGGAAATAAGCAATTCGACATTTTATGCTTGCGCCGCGGGTAAAACAAATGATCCTGAAGGAAAAATTTTGTTCAAAGCGCTGGGCAAGATTGAGGCGGAGCACGCATCCATTTGGAAAAAAATACTTAAACTGAAATCCGTTCCTCCGGGAAGCGAGACATGCCACATGGAGAATGTTGAAAACTTGAAAGAATCCCACGAAAGGGAAGCAAGGGCGATCGCATTCTATAAAAATTCGGCTATGGAATCGGATCATCCGCGGATGAAACAGCTTTTTGAAGCATTGGTGGAAATCGAAACAGATCACTTGCAATTATCGGAAGAAAGGCTGAAATAAAAACTATTCAAGGTGCCGGGGGGTCCCCCCGGCCCACACAAGCTACTCGACGTGCTTATCCGCATCAGTTTCCTGTAAATCCAATTTTCAAATCTGCAATTTTATGCTAGATTACAACCAGTAATCGTTGGTGTTTGTAAAATTAGCACCGACCTATGTAAACAATGCTAGGCATAAACGAGCAGAAAAAATAATGCTATTGGAGAACTGATAATGAATATATCTTTACGTTTACGATTACTATATGCATTACCAATTATTATTGTACCATTATGTTTTGCCTTATTTTATCAGCATAAAATTCCGCATTCAGTGTTCAACTTCATGATTACGGGATTAATATCAGCCTTCATAAATTTAGTATGTATATTGGTTGCTGTACTGCTACACAAAGATTTCTTTTTAAAAAGATATGGGGGGAGCAGCTATTCTATAATCATAATTTATCATATCACACTGTTTGTCCCTTTTTTTATATTATATGGTATGTATTGTTTCTTTATTTCAACTTGTCAGCTAAAATAATAATTTTTCATATTATGATTTATTTAATGGTTTCATTGAAATCATCGAACAAGACAATACAGCCGATCGCTACGCGCCGGCTGATTTTTTCATTGAACCTACCTTCCTGTAATCCTTATTTTCATTTTTGTAACTTTATGCTATGTTACAGCATGTAATCTTCAATCTGTGTTTACAGATTTATACAGACTGTATAAACATTGTTGGGGACAGGAAATTATTTTTATGAAAAAAAATATTTTTTTAATTATTTGCTTAATTCTTTTATCAATGTATTGCCATGCTGCTGCAGATGAAAAGATCGAAACCAAACCATTGGTAGTTGATGTGGGTTACGTGACTGACGCGCATATATACATGGGCTGTGGTTGCGCTTATTATTTTTCAGACAAGGATAAAGAAGAAAGGGAAAAGATAATTTTTAAGTCAAATTTCGAAGATACTGCATGGATGCATTTAAATGGCAAAGATGTCAAACTAAAACGCATCGAGGAAAGTGAATCAGAAGGCAGTATAAAGAAAGGACGGCGCTCTTACGAAATCTATCAATATGGAGATATGACTATTAAGTTTGATTACCTCTTAACATGGACATGTGAATCAGACGCACCTAATGATGATTCATGCGAAATTTGGTATTATGACATCAATATTACCTTTACTCAAAAAGGTCAGCATAAAACAGTCAAAGCTAAGGGCGAATGTGGTTGCTGAAATAAATCCCCAACCAGCCAATATAGCGGGAGGCTGGCTATGCTCGCCTCGCAAAGACAATGAACGCTGTTTTTATATTCACCGGCGCGACTTTTTTTACTGGAAATCCTAAAGCTTTGGGAATATAATTTCACTCCGCATTACCACAATCAGCCTGATACTAACATAACATAAGGAGGCCTTATGACTCTCAAGACAAAGCTATCACTGGGGTTGGGATTTCTATTCATCATTATTTTTATTCTCGTCGGCTTTTGCTCCTATTATGTCGGACGATTGGGGCAGGAATCCGATAATATCCTGAAGGATAATTATAGTTCCATTGTTTATGCCAACAATATGCTCTCCGGTTTTGACGCGATGAAAACTTCCGTAATCGGCATAACGCGTAACGCGAATCACGCGGGCGGAATGTCCGATTATTACGCAAAGCTTTTTGAATCGGGGAAAAATCAATTTGAGAGCAATTTGAAAGACGAAAATAATAACATCACCGAGATACACGAGAAAGAATATGTGGAAACGCTCAACCGCGACTATGCCGAGTATTTAAAGCTTTGTCTGGAGATAAAAAACGGCAGGGGAGAAATTACGATATTGAACGATTTCCTCACCGCCTCTGAAAAACTAAAGCAATCCGTCATGAATGTTAATGACGTCAACATGCAGGCGGTCGTGCGGAAGAATGAAATAACAAAACATGATTCAGCCCGGTTTAAAAATTCCATGGTGATGATAGGCGCTATCTGCTTTTTGGTGGCGCTGGGATATTTTTGGTATTTCCCGGTCTATATCTCTACCAGCATCAGCTATCTCGCGGATAGAATGAAGACCCTGCTTGCGCAAAGCGGCATTGCCTTTGACATCAAAACAAATGACGAGGCGTATGTCATTTTGCAGGCCATTAACCTGCTCGAAAACAAAATGGGGGTAAAAAAATAAACCCGTCTCAACAGCCAGGGCAGTTAAAGGAATAAATTCGGGAAAAACGGGCGAGTTCACGTTCGGCCGGATCTTTTCAACTCGCCCGAACGTGCGGTTATTATGCAGGGCGCGTTTCCCCAAACGCGCCGCATCGGATTGATCGGGGATCAATCCCTACAGAATAAGAAAAGGACATTTGGGCAATAGAATAAAAAACTCGACCGATCTTAATGTACCCTTCGGGGAATCATCCGATTGAATCTTATTTCATATCCCATTTCAAAAACGCGTAGGGCGCGAATTGCATAGTATCAACTTCGGCTACGGCCTTGCCTCCGAGCATGGTGTTGTCCCCCTCCGTATAGACAGCGCCGAGCATCTTCACAACCTCGACATCTTGCCAGGGATCGTACGCGGATGGCCTGAAGATAATCTCCGCTTCGCCGAACTCAATCTTTTTGGGCCTCAATATTGTCTCCTGCCTCACAAGCCTTGGATTGTAATCCATGAGGAAGCCCTCAGGTGCCGGAAAATGTTTGAAATTAAATGAGACGGCGCGCATGGCCCCTTCAGCGTCCGGCGGGTTCGCGAGAATCAGTTCCTGAGCCGCAGGATCGTTGAATCCTCCGGTCATTTTGGCGTTAATTTCCATGAACCTTACGCCCCTGCGCTCGGTCCATCCGCGAATGGTGTCACCGGTTCTTTCAAAACCAATATCGGCTATCTTCTTGGGAAAGCCGAACACCTCGCGGCCGCCCGCCATGGCCATGTCGCTTGTCACCGGCATCGCCAGACAGTAGTTTCCCTCCTCGCCATTGTATGATGCGCTGATAAACAGGGCGGTCTCATGGTACGTGACATCGAAATTGGTGCTGGGGTAGTAAGCCGCAAAAGCCATGGCAGTGGGACGCGCGGCAGGTTTCAGCGGCGCGGGAAGCAGTCCCGCGATGATTTCCGGTTTGGTTTCCCAGAAGACGGCAAGCATTTGGGCGTCATAAAATTCCGCCGTAGGCTTGACATTGTCCATGATTTCCTGAAACGACTTGACAAATCCCATGATGAAACCTCCTTTTGATTATTGGAACGAATCGCCATTTACACTGCGCCGCTTATAAGTTCGGCCGAGTCTTTTTGACTCGTCAGAACAATAGCATTGTCCCCCTTTGGAGGGGGTGTCGCGAAGCGACGGGGGAGGGAAAAAATGAAGCGTCTGAAAGAAAGAACATCCATCCCCTTCCCACGAAAGCTCAGAACAGTATACCGGACATCAAAAACCTGTCATTTTCTTGATGCAGACCCAGCAGGTAAGCGAGCCGTCAAAAACATTGGTTCCCCAATCTTCATCCCCGCTGTTCCCAACCAATTTGTACGGCTTTGTAAAAGTGCTCAGGGGAACCGGTTGCAAAGGCGTAAACGACCATGTAACAGTTTCGTTCATCATATCTGCCGTGTTCTTACAGCCGAGAATTTCATATTTTCCGGACGCGGCATCCAGAAACGAAAGGCAGAAGTATGACCTGGATGTAACATCGAATCCGCCCTTGAGCATGACCTTTGAAATGTATTCATTTGAAGCGATCGTCAGCGGAATCGGAGCCGACTCATATTTCCCGTAAGAATTCAGTGCAAAACTGCTTGCCTTGAATGTTCCGACACTAACCAGCCTTCCTGATGAGCAATCATCCCACGGTGTGGCTACCCAATTCCCGGGATTTGCCGGAATGTGAGAATACCATACTACGTCTTCTGATATACTCTCACGGGTTTCACCCGTTGCGGGGTTATAACACGTATTAGTGCCCGGCAAATAAAAAAAGTTTGTTTCGCATACTTTGACATATTGAACCGCTGTCGCGTAAGCGCTCGTTGCTAATATAAACATCACACAAAAAGACAAACAGACTAATTTTTTCATGAAACTCTTCCCCCTGTTTTTTAAATCTATTAACAAGACAAACGGCCGGGCCGAAAAGACCCGCCCGACCTTAGGTGATGTATATTAAACAAACTCCCCTAAAATTGTAAAGAAATATATGGAAATTTGAACTCCCGAATTGAACGAATAATTTTTTTCCTTTCCTTAATATCCTTATTTTTAAAAATTACATTTTTGTGCTACATTATAATTAAAGATTGCCGATATTTATGGAACCGCCAAAAGAATATAACGGACGACTATAGCAGAGGTGAAGACATCATGACAGAAGGCAAGAATACCCCCCTTGATGCTGTTACCATAAAAAAGCTGATACGCGATGAAGGCATCGATCTTGTGGGAATCGCCGACGCGCGGAATCTTGTTGTGGCCTATCCGCCAAGGCCGGCCACGGCGCTCATGCCTTCGGCTCGGAGCGTCATCGTTATGGCCGTCGCGCATTCTTTAGGCGCGGTTTACGCGCCGGATATCATGATCTGGACGCGCAGCAAAATGCAGACCTCCCGGTTGCTTGATGAAACGGCCGAAAAAATCGGCCGGATGCTCGAGCGCGAAGGCTTCCTCTCCCTGCCGGTATCCGCCGATAAGCCCGTTGAGATCGTAAAAATAAATCCGGCAACCGGCAAAAAGTTCCGGCAAACCAGGGCGATTGGTTTTCTCTCGCATAAACATTCGGCGGTCAGCTGCGGCATGGGCGAAATCGGCATGAACAATCTTCTGATCACGCCTGAGTTCGGGCCTCACCAGCGGCTTTGCGCCATTATCACCGAGGCGCCGCTTGAGGCCGATCCCCGGCGGGAATTAGGCCTCTGCACAAAATGCGGCCGGTGCGTCAGCGCCTGTCCTTCAGGCGCGTTGAAAAAAGACCGCTACGACGTGGACCCGTGTTTTGTATACTGGTCATACGGTTTTAAAAGTCTGCCGCCTGTCAAACTCAGCCAGTGGCCCGCCTATATCCGGATGATCCGCGGGCACGCCAGGCGGCGCGATATGCTCGTGGAGGCCGGCCAGACTTACATCACCGATGTCGACAACTGCATCGAGTGCATGCGCGTCTGCCCGGTGGGTGAAAGATGGGAGAAAATCCGGCGCAAGGACATTCCGCCGCAGCGGTCCGGCGGCACTGAAATTTAAACGGCATAGAAATTTAACCGGCGCGGGAAAAAACCGGATAAAACAGGATGGCTTTCATGCATGCTTTGTTGTTGCACATCGTTCAATACAGTTATGTGGGAATATTTCTCGCCATGGCCTTTGGCATTTTAGGAATGCCCATTCCCAATGAAACCCTGATGGTCTTTTTGGGTTTTCTGGTTTTTCAGAATAAACTCAATTACGCGCTCGCCATTATCGTTTCGTTCATCGGGACATCGTTGGGAATGACGATTGCCTATTATATCGGAACGCTTTCGGACAAGATCATTCTGAAGAAATATTCCGACAGGATGCGCATCAATCCCGAGCATTTTCAAAACGCCGAAGAGTTTTACAGAAAGTACGGAAAGTCCGTGCTGCTGATCGGCTATTTTATTCCGGGGGTAAAACATTTAACGGCCATTTTCGCGGGCATCTCCGAGATGTCTTTTCAGACGTTTGCCGTATACGCATACGGCGGCGCGTTATTCTGGACGATTGTATTTATAAATTTAGGATATTTTCTCGGAAACGGCTGGCACAGCTTCGCGCATTATTCCTACAGATTCATCATCCCTGTCGCGGCCGTGGCGCTGGTGGTAACGCTTATCGTCGTGTATTTAAAGCCGAATAAAAATAATAAGGGATGACTCCTCTTGTAAGGTATTCATCCTCAATCCGGTATAACCCGATGCCTCAGAACACCGGCTGATTCTTCTTCAAAAGAGAATGACCCGATTGATATCCGGCCGTAACATCCTGCTTTATAAGCCGTAATTAATACCTGCCAATAACCTCTCAATATATTCGTATTGCGGTCACCCCGCGGATACTTCAGACTGACACCAAAATCAGAAAAGAGGCCGGCACACGTAAAAGCCTCAACGTCAATGTTTTATTTTTTATCAGAATGTCTTGATTGCCGGATGAATAAAACAGATGAATAGAACAGATGAATAGAAAAAATGCCATTTAAGAAGGAGGATTTTAATATGAAGCGTTTAGGATTATTTTTGATGTCATTCGTTTTCGTTTTTTTTATCGCCGTCGCGGCCCAATCTTCAGATTTTACACCCTGCACATCGCCAGACTGCGACAAGGCCCCCTGCCCGAAAGCTACCGCGGAGGGTGAAAAGACTGCGCCCGCACCGGTAATGAAACATCATCACTGGAAGCATCATCACTGGAAGCATCATCCGGCGCAATGCATGTGTCCGTGCAAGTGCGAAGATGCAAAGAGAATGAAAGAGGAAGCCATGAAAATGAAGAAGTCCGCCCCCGCTGCTCCGGGCTCCACGACTACGGCCCCCGCTCCGGCGCCCGATTCGCGCAAAGGCTTATATTATTAGATTATAAATAATGTGCAAAAAAAGGCATAAAGAAGAAATTCCCTTTACACCTTTTTTTGCGCGATAATTATTGTCTTAAACACCCCGCGAATTACGATGCCGGTTGCCGGGTGTGATGCTCAGGCATCTCTTAGTTCATACTGATAATAAATATCTTTATCGCCTGAAGCCAGCGACCGGATTTTTTTAGCCGTAGATTTTTTTCCAAACATTTTCAGGGCCTGCTGAAAATAGCCCATAATCATATTCTCGAAATCATTATGCTTGATATCAATTCCGGTAATTTTAACATGAGCCACGTTGTCCACGAGGAGCGCTGTGGTGACACCGCTGTCAAAATACGTGGCCCAGACCTTCGGCAGCACCGACTCGACAAACTGCTTTAAATCCTTTGTAAGCATAAAAGTCCTGTACGGACCCTCCGGCGCCAGAACAGCTTTGGCTCCGGCCTTGCCGAACTTTTCGTACTGCGATTTGTCGTTGTTGAAAAATTCAGCACACATCTCGTCAAAAAAAACGATTAATTTTTCCACCGGCATGGGGGTAATGGACATGATAACCGAGCCGAAATAACTGTCCTTCTTTGCCAGTTTGGCCATAAAGTCTGCCCAGCTTTTTTCTCCGAAAGCGGCGGTCATATTGGCCTTTGACACAACATAAGAAATTCCTTTCGCGTTCATCTCCAGATCTCCTTCAGGTATTTATACAGATTAAAGCGCTAAATGAACAGACGTGCACAGTATTTACTGCTCGACCAGCCAATCCAGAGCTTCTTCCTTTGAGTTCTTTAAAACCAGACTTTTATTTCCCGTGAACATCACGATGGCATTGTGAATTATTTTCATAAGGCCCTCAACGCCAATGCTCGCGGATACTTTCACATACGGGTCGCAGAATTTGGCAAATTCTTTGACCGTCTGATTTATTTCATTGTTAAATTTTCCGCCTGTGACATCCACCAGACACAATACGGATTTCGGAGGCTCAGCGGCAATAACTTGTTTAAGGCGGTTGGTTATGTCGATCAACTCATCGTTTGACGAGGTGGCAATGTCCATGTAAAGAATCCTTTTGCCTTTGTGTTGAATCCATTGATAACTTGGCATCATTAACCTCCTTTGCGATTTTGGGGCATTATAACACTATACTATCCGGGAATCAACCAGTGGCTTCCGGGGTAAAAATAATTGACAACCAAACGGAACTTCTCTATATTTCAATTAAAATTTACAAATAATATTTTACCCGCGGCCAACCAGATATCCAGTAAAAAGGGTTCGCCTCGCATGTCATAAAATACAGCAAATCAAAGAAGCTAAAGGAGGCGAAGATGAAACAACACAGGGTTTTAAGGGCTAGATCCAGCCGGACATTATTTATCGCCGCGGCGATCATCTGCCTGACCATATTCCTGCCTTTAGGCGCTAAAGAAGCCTTAGCCGCGGGCGAAGAATCGAAAAAAGATGTTGCTTCCCATGATCTTGTCTTTATGACAGCAAGCGAGCTTGCGCAAAAAATCCAATCGCGGCAGGTTTCCTCGCTGGAAGTCGTCGAGGCCTATCTCGCGCAGATAGCCAGATACAACGGCAAGCTCAATGCCATTGTCACCCTCGACGCGGAAGGAGCGCGAAAAAGGGCAAAAGAAGCGGACGCGGCGCTGGCCCGCGGCGAGATCTGGGGGCCGCTGCACGGCGTCCCGATCACGATCAAAGACAACATCTCCGTAAAAGGAATGAAAACCACCAGCAGTCTGCCCGCCCTCGCCAATTACGTGCCCGATTTTGATGCCCCCGTCGTTTCGCGCCTGCGCGCCGCCGGTGCCATTATCATGGGAAAAACAAACCTTCCCGTCTTCGCGATGGACGTCCAGACAAACAGCCCCGTCTTCGGCCCGGCGAATAACCCCTGGGATCTGACAAGAACGCCGGGAGGCAGCAGCGGCGGAGCGGCGGCGGCGCTGGCCGCGGGTTTTACCTCGCTGGATATCGGCAACGACCTGGCCGGTTCCATCCGCATTCCCGCCCACTTCTGCGGCATCTACGGACTCAAGCCGACAGAATATATGGTGCCCAAACTCGGCGTGTTTCCCGGCTACCCTCTTCCGGATATGCCCAAATATGATTTTAATTCCTGGCGCTACCTTGTTTATCAGGGGCCGCTCGCGCGTTCCGTTGACGATCTGATGCTGACCCTTACCATCATTGCCGGCCCTCATCCGGATGAACCCCTGGTCCCACTGGCGAATCTGACCCCGCCTCCCGAAAAAGAGTTGAAAAATCTGCGCATCGCCTGGAGTGATGATTTCGCCGGCGTACCCGTAACGGCCGATACCCGGGAAGCCCTGATGAAGCTCGCGGAAAAACTCGCGAGTCAGGGGTGCACGGTGGAAAGAATAAACCCGCCGGGGTTCGACCCCGCGTTTGCCTGGCAGACCTATAACGATATATTGGACCTGCAAATGGGCCCGTATACGCCTTCGTATATGCGTTTTCTTGAATATGTCGCGGGCGGGTCGATTCGAAAAAAAATAGGACTGGGAAAAATGGTCATCCCCCAGACCTACGAAAAATTCCTGCGGGCGCTGACACGAAGAGAAAAGCTTACGGCGGCGATGGAGAGATTTGTCGGGCAGTACGATGCTTTTTTATGTCCCGTTACGGCATCCCCCGCCTTCCGTCACATCACGCCTGACGGATACGTGCCGCCATTGAATTTTCCCTATTATACAAAACCGGTCATGATTGATGACAAGCCGCAAACTTACATGGCCGCGAATATGGCCTATACGACCGTGTTCAATCTTACCGGCAATCCCGTGGTGATTATTCCGATGGGTTATTCCAAAGAAGGCCTGCCCATCGGCGTGCAGATTGTGGGAAAGCACTGGCGCGATATGGAACTCCTGACCGTCGCCAAACAGATTGACAGCGTCGCCGGGGCATTCAAACATCCGCCGGGATATTAGGAGGACAACTCTGTAAAAAAAGCCGGATGCCGCGTTGTGCTTCATCATGCGTTGTTGCGGCGTACGCAAAAGTACGCCTCACTCCTCTGGATTGCCCGCCTTGCCTTCGGCTTTTTTACAAAGTTGTCTGCGCATCTGAAGGATATCTTCTTTTGTTCGGTCGAGTCTTTTTGAATTCGGCAGCAAGTGTAAACCCGCAGCATGCTGCGGGTTAAGCGAGCGAATAATAAACTATAACTTTCCTTAAGAATCGAAGTCTCTCCCAAGGCTCGCCTTGGGAGGCCTTCAATCGACCATTCATTGCCCACGGTCATTGCGAGCCGCATCTCATGCGGCGTGGCAATCTCGTTTTTAAATGTCCCCCTTTGGAGGGGGTGTCGCGAAGCGACGGGGGAGGGTATCCCCTACCCTATGTTCATCCTAGCAAGCCCTACCGCAGATTGAGCAGCTTGGGAAAAAATTCGCCGCGGTTGCCAACGCCGATTGCGCGAAAAATATCTTTCATATGTTCTTTTACGGTATTTTCACTGATGAAGAGCCGCTGGGCGATATCCCTGTTGGAAAGTCCTTTTGCCAGTAAAACAGCTACTTCTTCTTTCCTCGGCGTTAATTTAAACGGTTGAAGAAGCACCTTCACATACTTGTCATTGATAAATGTTATTTCATAAAATTTATCACCCTGGAACCTGGTGATGGCCGGTTTGTGGTTGGAAATATTGTGCGCGAAACAGTGCAGATATTTTTTCTTTCCCATTTCAACCGGATACGCGCCGTAAAGAATCCGGATAGACTCCTGATTCTTGAGATTAAGTTCCAGTAGAATATTCCTGGCATATCCGTGTTTTTTCAATTCATCGACGAGAATACGTCTTTGTTCCGCCGGAAAATATCCGAGATCCGACGCCCTTTGCCCGATCATATCCTTGCGTTTCAAGCCCGTGTATTTAAGAGCCGCGTCGTTTACCTCAACATAGATGCCTTCTTTCATCGTGTTGATACACATGGGAATCGGCGATTTCATGAAAGACGCGTAAACCAAATCTTTCCGTAAAATTTTTCCCGTTCGTTTTTGACTTTTCATCATCAAAACTTTCCAAAAATAATTATCGTGAAACTTTCAGGTAGCGACGCGTCTATCAGGAGGGATATTTTAACAGACATTGCGTTTGCGTCGCGTGAATAATTTACTTCATGAAACTATATCAAAATAGTAGTAATTATAAACCACTCTTTCGGGTTATTGTCAATTGTTATGGAATAGTTTATTTAAGCAGGCAGAAAAACTTATAGCATAAGCGGCCTGATTTGCGCGATATTTCAAGTAAATACTGTCCCGCGGGAGTATCTTCCCTTGGAAGAGAGAAGATCAACTATCCTCCTATTTAATACAGTATATAAGTATTAGATTTTACTTCCGCGGGGCTTTAAAACCAATAAGATAAAAATCTTTTACCATAAGGAACAGAAATACAATCCCTCGGTTTCGGCAGCGCAAAAAATACAATCCCTACATAAATATGCAATAGATTCAATTCCTTATCTTTGAGTTCTATTTAATGGACAATCATCTTGTTCTTGTATAAAATAGAGCAAATGGTTCCGGAGGCTCAGGCAGTGGGAAAAGAATACAAATCCAGGCTGAAACTCATTGACGAACTGGAAGCGGCTCACAAGGAAATAAATAAGCTTCAGGCGCAGGCCCAAAAGAATCAACAGTTCGAAAAGGCGTTGACGCAATCGAGACGTTTTTATCAAACCCTGTTTGAAAATTCCGGCACGGCGACCATTGTCATCGAACAGGACACCACCATCTCCATGATGAACAACGACTTCGCGAATTTCACGGGCTACTCGCGCGAGGAAATCATCGGCCGCACGTGGACCCGGTATGTGGCTGAAGACGACATCGAACGCCTTCTTACATTTCACAAAACGAGGCGGGAGGAACAGTCGTCAGCGCCCAGGAATTACGAATTCAAGATCCGTAACAAGAACGGCAATCTTCTCCATGTTTTCATGACCGTTGCCATGATACCGGGAACGACGCAGAGCATCGCTTCCATGGTGGATATTACGGAAAGAATCATCGTCGAAAAGGCGCTTTTGCAAAGTGAGCAGAAATACCTGGAACTAAGCATCGTTGACGACCTCACCAGGCTTTACAATTCCAGGCATTTTTACGCCCAGCTTGCAAAAGAAATAGACCGCGCGAACCGCTATGAACAGCCGCTGACCATATTGCTTTTGGATCTTGACGACTTTAAAATGTTCAATGACACATACGGTCACGTTGAGGGGGATTATGTATTATCGCGGCTGGGCGAGGTGATCAAACGATGCCTGCGCGAGACAGATTCCGCCTATCGTTACGGCGGTGAGGAATTTACGATCATTCTGCCGATGACCACAAGCGAGGATGGCCTTGTGACGGCGAAAAGAATCCAGGAGGAATTGAGAAAAGAAACTTTTTACCCCGCGGGACAGGCCATTCATCTAACCGTGAGCACGGGCCTGTCGCAGTACATATTTGAGGAAGAGATGAAGGCGTTTGTCCACCGGGTGGATCAGCTTATGTACGACGCGAAGAAAAACGGGAAAAACAGGATTTGCTCTCATCCGCACTATCAGGAACAGTTTAACTGGTAATCTTCAATCCCTTCGCTGTCATTGCGAGCCGCATCTCATGCGGCGTGGCAATCTCGCTTTTAAATGTCCCCCTTTGGAGGGGGTGTCGCGAAGCGACGGGGGAGGGCCGTTGCTTCAAATAATGACAGTATTTTGCAGCAGAGCTTAATTCCGTCCACTTGCATCCCCCTCTTTTCTAAAGAGGGGTGAGGGGAGATTTTTTTAAATCCTCTTGCTCTCCCTTTAGAAAAGGGAGAAAATAATCTCAAGTTTGAGCCGAGTTCTTTTAAATTCGACGGCTTGTTAAATTTCAATTCGAAGGAGGCACTCAGATGACGGTTATAGAATGCGCGATTTGCGGATATAAATCCAAGACACCCTTTGATAACGATACCTGCCCCAAATGCAGGCAGACGTTCTGGAAATGCGGGGAATGCGGCTACATCCTGCAAGCGGAGTCGTTTCCGGATAAATGCCCTTCATGCTTCAAAAAATGCGAATTCAGAAACGTCACCTGTTACACGCCGGAATGCGGCGGTCCGGGCAATATTGACCGTAGACTGTGAAAGCTGACAACTCTCTCCGCCGTCATTGCGAGCCGCATCTCATGCGGCGTGGCAATCTCGCTTTAAATGTCCCCTTATTGATGGGGTGCAAGCGTCGCGACAGGGGGACAACTCTGTAAAAAAGGCCGGATGCTGCGTTGCGCTTCATCATTCGTTTCTGCGGCGTACGCAAAAAGTACGCCTCATTCCTCATGATTCGCGCGCCTTGCCTGCGGCCTTTTTACAAAGCTGTCTAAGCATTTGAAGAAATGACAACCAGGCATATCCTCAGTTGCTGGATGTACAAGCGTCGCGACAGGGAGGATATACCCTGCCCTTAAAACAATTGACAGACGAACAGAACTCTTTTATATTTAAGCCGCTTACATGGTAATGTCTTGTCATACAAAGGCCTGATGCCGAAAGACAGATAATGTTAACGATTCACTTGTCAATTCGCTAAAACAAAAGGGAACTCTGAAAAGGAGGCATTAAATGGCAGGAGTAAGTTTTATAACGCATAAGGGCGTAAAGATTCTGTATGAGGATTATTCACAATGCAAACCGCAGGAAACAATAGCCCTACTTAAAGAAGCTCAGGGAATAATCGCCAAAGAACCTCTCAATTCCGTGCGGGCGCTTGTTAATGTCAAAGATTCACATTTTGACACAGAGCTCAGCTCCGCCCTGAAGGATTTTGTGAAGAAAAACACCCCTTTTATCAAATGCGCGGCCGTTTACGGCGTGGAAGGCTTAAAGGAAATCATCTTTAAAGGTATCATCACCTTTACGGGGCGAAAAAATCTTGTCCTTTTTAAAACGCTTGACGAGGCAAAGGATTATCTGGCGAATCTGAAATAATCGCTTTTCAAGTTCGGTTGAGTCTTTTCGCTTCGTCAGAAACTTGAAATCGGTAAAGCAATACAAAACGATCTATTTAGACCAAAAAAATCGCGGCATAGCTTACGTGCCGCAGAAAAGCACGTCAGCTATGCCAGTGTTTTAAGTTCTGTCCTGATGGAATCAGCGGCTCAATGAATACTCACATATCTGAGCATTTTACATCAATAGTAACTTTTCCCATCACATTAAGTACCCTCTCACACATCCCATTGCGCGGCTTTACCGGTTGTTCCTTCATCTTTGTGAGCTGGCAGGGTGTCACAGTCTTGGGGACATCCCCAAAAATTCTGACCGTATCGGGGGGCGGATCATTATACATTGCCGCGTCTGAGGTTGATGATATATCACAAGGTGCATTAAATTCGACCGGCCCAAAAGCATTCAGTACTTTCGCGTATGAAGTGATGTTCATGACCATCAAAATCATAATCACGCTTGCCGCGCAGGCAACCAACACTAACAATTTTTTTCTGTTCTTCATGGTAAATTCTCCTTTTTTAATGAAATGTTTCTTTGTTTTTTTCTTTGAGCATAAGATAAGAGGCAAAAGGATTGCCGTCAATAATGACAAAATGTAAGGATAATGATAGATAAAAGCTATATAAGGAAATTCTTAAAAAAAGACCGGGTTTTTCGGAGAATACCTTGTAATAACGAACGTTCTGTCGAGTTTTTTTGACTCGTCTAAAGTTCGGTCGCGTCTTTTGGACTCGACCGTCCACTTGCATCCCCCTCTTTTCTAAAGAGGGGTGAGGGGGAGATTCTTTAAATCCCTCTCGCTCTCTCTTTAGGAAAGGGAGAAAATAATGTTTGCTCGATCTCATCTTTTTGACTCGACCGAACTTGAGGAATATTAAACCGGAAATTACAACGAAAACAAACTTATCTAATCCATATGAACGGATTCATGCTCATTGAACTTTTTGAGCTTGCCGTAAAAAGAAATGCCGAAATGAAATAACTTTTTATCTTTCGTATCTATATCGTGCCACCTTTTATTCAGCTCGTCATACGTCAGAAACGTCCTGTACTGACTTGCCGGATCTTCAAAATGAATATACTTGTTATCGTAGCCGATGGGAACGACCCAGTGCCCGTCCTTCCAGTCATCTTCGTATTTAATTTTGCGATTATCGCGGTAAGCCTGGATAGCCAGCATGCACGGAATATTCTTATCGACGCATTCCTTGACATCTTCAATCGTCATATTTTCATGCATCCTGTATTTGAGCTTGTATTTCCGGGCGACTTTAACGATTCCCTTAACCAATGTTCCGTCCCTCTTCGTTGTGCCGGCCATCTTCATGACATCGTCTTCACTGACAATAAAACCGAAGTAAGTTAAAACCGTTTCCAGGCACGAAGCGCCGCAGCTATACGCGTACGGCTGCCTCTTGAACGGATACATCATTTCATGGCGCAGATTTTTAATATTTTTAACTTTCGTCATTTAAAAACTCCTGTTGATTTACGAATTCCGTTTGCACGGCAGAGGATGTATCATACACACCAGGCGGTTTTCAATCATTATTCCCGCCACTCAATACCCCCCCATTTTTCCCCCATTTCCAACGGCTTATAAAACCGGCCCGCCGTGGTCTCGCGATTTATTTCCTCCTTCAGTCTTACTGCCGGCATCCTTCCGGCATTTTATAAAATGCCGATTTTTTAAGGAATTACAAAAAACAATCCGACATAAACACGCTTCAGACATGATATTTTGCCTCCAAAAATTTCTTGATACACAACACGGCGTCCACTATAATTCACGCTGAAAGACACAGCGAGAAATGATAAGCCGGAGCCATAAAGATAAATGTGTTCGGACATGTTTGATCATATCGCAAAAGGAAAAATAATAGCGCGGACGGCAATTCTGCCGCTGATCGGCATGATCATTTTAATAAATCTGTCCGGCTGCGAAGCCATTTATAAAAACTACATTGATCGAAAAGTTGATCCCTACGAAGAAGACGTAAAGGCGCGCGCCACCAGAGGCGAAATCAATGTGATTCTATTGCCGGGGTGCGCGGCAGGCGCGGGAGGACAGGACACGCTTTTCAGTTGCCTGAAACTGTCACGCGATGTCAGGCCGGAATCGGTAAACCTGCCGCCCGGCGAAAAACTCTATCTGGGCCATATCTCCGAATTTATAGTGCGCGCCTTAAAATATTATCAGTTGCAGGAGAGCTTCAAGGATTTCTATGGCTGTCGCGTGGTTATGAAATTCCGGAAATTAACGCCCCTGGAACTTCGCTCCAGAAAATTTTCGGATTATTCGACGATTGCCGTGGGAACCGCAAGCACCGTCGCTGGCGCATTAACCATGGTGCCGGTCGGATCGGTTTTGTTTCTGGTTGACGGAATCTCGACGGAAATTGACCGCCGCGATTTTGAAAGCCGCGCCCAAACAATGGGACTTCCCGAGCCCAACAAAAATATGGTTGTTTACCAGATAAAATCCGGAGGGCGAACGCTTTTACATGTCAAAGACGAAATCGCGCATGATATGACCGGGCAAAGCAATGAAAGGATGCAGTTTGACGACAAGGTGACAAGTTACATGGTTGAAGAATGTGCTCTGGAAAAAGTCACGCCCGAAGAGATGAGTGCTTATCAGGAACAGATTAAACGCTTCAGAGACAACGCCGCGGCAAACGATTCCATACCCGAAGAGTTAAATTGATTCTCCGCGGCAAGGCGCAAAGATTGTGTTTCATTCGAAGAACCTGCGGCTGTTCAGTTTGAGGATTTCTTCTGCATATCCACAGTTTTTAGGGATGGTCAAAATTGAGTCTTTTGCGTTGAATACCGCATAAAAAAGGCAGGACCATTTCTGATCCTGCCCTTCAACGGAAAAAAACTGATCCTGTTTTCTATTGATTTTTACTACCCTTTCCGATCCGTCATTTCATATTCGCCGTTCATGGTGAAGACGTGATTCTGCCATATTTTTTCGTATTGGGCGGGATCGGGAACGGGCATGATCAGCATAATCTCCTTGCAGTATCCGCGCTGTGTGGGATTCGTTGTGAACTTCCCGTAGATCTGGAGACCGAAAGAGGAAAAATCCCTCACCATGAAATCGAAAATCTGATTGACGATATCCCTGTCCAGATTGTCGATTTTCGCCTGCTCCAGGACGAGCTGGCCGTAGACCACGATGGAGAACATCTCGCCAACTGTCAGGGAGAAGGACGGATCCATCTCCTGCGCCTTGTCCGGGAAGGCCTTCTCCAGCATCTCTTTGAACAGGTCGATCTGCCGGATAAAGACGGCGACATTCGGCAAATCCTTAAAAGCCTCGAAGACGGGCTTGTAATCGTGGAACTGTATTTTGCCCAGGCCGCTGGCGCTGCCCTGATTGAAAAGGAACAGGTCATCCTTCCGGTCAAACACCGGACTGACGGGAGCATATTCCCTGGGATTGAAGAAATAGTTCTTAATGAACTTGCGGATCAGCTGGACATTGACATGCACGGTCCCCTCAAGCTTGGAAGGCCCCGTGATATCGCAGGCGGCGGTCGAAAAGTAGGTGTCCCGCTCGAAACCCTTGGCGGCGATGACATCCCACAGCATGGCAATCACCGATTCGGACTGCGTGGTGACCTTCATCTTGCTTGTCGGGTTATATAGGAGATACCGCCTGTCGTCAGCAGAAGCATTGCGGAAATAATCCGTGGCGCGGCGCTGGTAGAGCTTCATTCCGATAAGGCGCAGCCAGGCCGACATGAAATTACTTTTCACGTGGGGCATATCCGTCACGCGGAAACCATAGAGAATGCGGTTGGCCGCGTGGGTCATCGCCTCATAGAAGGCGTGCTGGCAGGCGCCGATGGAGGCCGGGCCGATGTTGAACTTGCCCACGTTGACCGTGTTCAGGGCGGAATCCCAGGCGGCGGAACCCCGCGTGAGAATGTCGTCCTGAGTGATGGGGTAGTCGTTCAGAGCGAACTGGGCGACGTACTGCTGATGCGAAATGACGTTGCGCTTGAGTTCATAGGCCTTGTTATGGAAATTGGTGACAAAGAAACAGTAATCGTCGGAACCGTCCCGGACCTTGCCGAGACACGAAACCATCTCTGCCTCGTTGCCGTTGCCGATATAGTATTTCTCGCCGCGGGCCAGCCATTTGCCTGAGCCGTCGGGATGGAGGCTTGTCTCCGTGGAGTAAATGTCGGCGCCGTGGGTGCGCTCCGAGAGGCCGAACGCGAAGATCGCTCCTTCCTTGAGGAATGCGGCGGCCTTCTTTTTGGCCTTTTCATTGCCGCTCATCCAGATGGGGCCGAGTCCCAGAATCGTCACCTGGAAGCAGTACCAGTAACCGAAGCCGTAAAAGGCCAGCAGTTCGCTGAACTCGCTGTTGCGGGCCGTGTCCCAGCGGCAATCGGGATCATCAGCGTATTGGCCCGGCGTAAGGAGCTTGTAGAAAATCTTTTCGTTCTTGATGAAATCAATGAATTCCCGGTACCATATGCGGCTCCAGTAGTCTTCCGTCAGTTTGGTCTTTCCCATCCGGTTTTCAAAAAAATCAATCGTCTTATCCATAATGGCCTTCGACCCTTCGTCGGACATTAAACTCTTGTACTTTTTGGGTTGCAGTAAATAATTCAAGCGAGTTCTCCTTTCATTCATATTTTTTTAAGGTATCGTTTTATCAACATCATCCTGATTTTTAAATCAGACATTCTCCGGATTGCACGCGGGAATCAGAAGCTTGGCCTCATAAGCCTGCCTTTCGAGCTCTTCACGGAAATCAGGATGCGCGATGGAAATCATGGCCATGACCCGATCGGGAACCGATTTCATGTACAGATCCGCCACGCCGTACTCGGTGACGATATACATCACGTCGGACCGGGGCGTCGTGACCACCGTGCCGGGCGTCATATTCAGGACAATCCTGGACGCCAGCTTTCCATCCTTCTTTAACGAGGTGGATTTCAACGCGATGAACGATTTTCCGCCCTTCGACGCGGCCGCTCCCCTGACAAAATCAAGCTGGCCGCCGGTGGCGCTGTAAGGCGTGTGGCCGATGGTTTCCGAGGCCACCTGGCCGGTGAGATCCACGGTAAGTCCGGCATTGATTGAGCACAGGTTGTCGTTTTGTTTGATGATGTCCAGATGATTCGCCATGGCAATGGGCATGGTCATGATGGCGGGATTGTTGTCCACAAAATCAAGAAGCCTTTTGGTGCCGATGATCAGACCGCCCACGACAATCTTGCCCGGGTAGAGGGTCTTTTTCAGGCCGGTGATAACACCCAGTTCGGCCAGTTCCGCCACGGCATCACTCAGAATCTCGGCATGGACACCCAGATCCTTTTTGCCGTGAAGAAAATAGGCGACCGCGTTGGGGATGCCCCCAATGCCCAATTGTATGGTCGCGCCGTCGGGAATATGCTCGGCGATATTCTCGCCGATCTTTTTTTCGATATCCGTGATCGTAATCTCGGGCACGGGAACAAGATCATGATCGGCCTCTACAATACAATCCACCTCATCCACGTGAACCAGATTATCGATGCCGTGTATCCAGGGTGTTTTGGCGTTGACCTGCACGATAACCTTTTTACAGGTTTCGATAGCGTAGCGTCCGTAGACAGGGCCGCACGGTCCCAGATTCATATAACCGCGCGAATCCGGCGGGGTCACTTCCAGAAGCGCGACATCGGAAACGCCCGCCTTGCCCAGGGCAATCTGGCATTTCGAAAGATGCATGGGAAACGGGACTACATTCCCCTGCGGGTGGAACATTCTCTCGAGGGGCCCGAAATAGCCGCTGTAATAGGTGATGTGACCCGTGTAATCCCCCTGAAAAAAGGCGAAGGGATAGGTCATCAGATTACTGGCGATTTTAACTTTTTGAAGTTCTTCTTTACGCGCCGCGAGTTCATTTAAGATGTCAATAGGCATGCTGTTAACAGGGGTGAGAAGTATTTTATCTTCCGATCGGATAAGCGCCGCCGCTTCTTTTGCCGTTACGCGTTTCTGCTCGTAACTGTTTCTCCAGTTTGTAATGCTCATGCTGTATCTCCAGATATTTATTATTAAGTCGGCCAGCCGGCTTAATTCCCAATAAATATTTACCCTGCCCCGAGGCACCGTGTCAAGCGATATTTACACGATGCCCGTAGCGCCTGTTATCATTAAGAATTCAGCGTGATAAAAACCGGAGTGATCGAAGGTTACCTGGCTTCCATCAGAAGCTTCATGATTTTCCCTTTTTTCTCGTCGGTGAAGATGGACGCCATGATATTGACAGCATCTTTTTTCTTTACCGTGTTGACGCCCACAAGATCCTGCATGCACCATCCGTCCATCGCGCAGATAAAAAAGAAAGCCAGCAACCGGGTCCATGGGGAATTTGGAACATCGAAGGCTATGGAAAAACCTTCCGAGATATCTTTAACCCAATCCGCGTACTTTGCCTTATAACTTGCCAGCAATTCCTGATTGCCCAGCATGGCCTCATACGCCAGATAGAGATGCAGCCTGTTTTCGCTTTTTTTATCCAGACGCTCCTGAAAGCCCGCCACAATGGCTTCGCGCAACTGCGCCTTATTCAGCTTGCCTGCGCGGTATGCCTGCATAATGCCCCTGGAAATTCTGAAATCTTCATCAACGACGCTGTAAAGAATGGAATCCTTGGTTTTAAAATAATAATATAAAGAACCCTTGCTGATGCCCGCCTCATCGGCAATAATCTGGAGCGTGGTGTTGGCGACGCCATGCTCCGCGATGGCCTTTTGCGCGGCGGCAATGATCTTTAAACGAACGGGAGATTGTGAATCGTTCATGCTTGAAATTCCTTTTACCATAATCCTCAATTTTTACCAGTCTGCGATATTTGTATCACATGTTTAATTAGAATCCAGCTATTTTTTTACGCATGGCTGATTTAAGGGCTGAATGATTTTTCCAGGCTGAAGATCTGAGCCGTTTCATCTATTATTTTAGTTTTTTTACGCCTGTTATATTTGAGGATTTCATCTACTTATCAACAGTTTTTGAGGATCGTTAAATTTGAGGATTACTGGTTGTAAGGTGCGAGGACAAAATGCAATTTATTTCAAAATTTTCCCTTCTGAACTGAACTTGCGGCGGGTCTTCCTTTTTATCTCTTTTACCACCGATTCCAGGTCTTGTTTGGTTTTAGGCATTATCTCTTTTTTCATTTCTTGTTTGATTATAACTTAAAACCGTCTCTTATTTCATCTCCAGTAGCTTATTTATATCTCCGCATAAATTTCGGATTTCCGCTCCATGTTTAGTTATACAACCATAATCTAATGGTTCACCTGTCATACAAATTCCAGCTTTTCTGAGTTTTTTCTTGCACTCAAAATTATATTCCTGAGCTATCTTATCCCTTGCCTCCACTTTCTTTCTACATTTAGAGTTAGCCGGCAACTTATTACATTTATTTGCTTCCTGATCGATTTGTCTATATGCTGATTCCATTTCATTATCGCAATCTTTATAAAGTTCTTTTAATTGACCGGCATTGCGTAGTTCCTGGCAATGATGAGATAATTTCTGAAATATTTTGTTCCTGACATGTTCTAAGCATTTTTGATCCATGTTCTGTAAATATTTCACATAACAATCCAAAACCGCTGCCATTGAAAGTAATTTTGCTTTCATGTTTTCCTCGGGTTGAGCTTTTTGATTACTTTCCCCTTGCGTTTGATCTTCTTGCGAGGATTCAATATTATTACCATTTTGTGATTTACATTGCATTCCGTCTTGCGGTGCGTCGGTAAAAACTGTATTACCATTATTATCAATGCATTTGTATGTTTCTCCAGCGTTGGCAGAAATTATAAAACTGAAAACGATACATGATATAAGAAATATTCGTCTCATTATTCCCCCGTGTGGTTTAACTTGCTTCAGTAATTATGAATATCTTCCGTTGTAGATATTTTAGTTGTCTGGTAATGCAACAGATATTTGTAAATCCCTCAAAAGAAGGATTTTTATAGAACATAATTTTAACAATCTCGGGTTGTAAACTACCATAAAAATCCAGTTTTGAAAACTGCGACTTACCCGTTGAAGATTGTATGACTTTAAGGCAGAAGAAATGTGGATTACAGAAAGTAATTCACTTTCTTCAAGGCGGGGGAAATTACTCTTTAAAATATATGCCTTTTTATCTGTTATCAATAACACTTCATCTTTCCTTGCTTTTATTTTTTTGTTAAAAAATAATGGCCGGCATCAGAAATGACACATCACGAAATGTTCTTACATTTATCATCGCCGGTTATGATCAGATCTATTTAACAAACCCCTCTTTCGGGTGATTGATAATTATACAATTTATTAATATAAAATTTATAGATGCTCTCAGTTGCGTATAGAGAGGATACATGTCTTGCTTAACAACGCAGCGCGCAAAAGAGAGCTTCTGGATATAATTAATAAAATATTAAAAACGGAAACAAACCTCGATTTTCTCCTGATATTAGCGGAAGATAATCCAAAGACGCTGATCGTCTGCCTGAGAGAACGGTTTGATCAACCGGATAAATAATTATCGAAAATCAATTTATATAAGAGGTTTGTCATGACGAAATCGGATTTAATAGCGGCGACTGCATACGAGAATAATCTAACGGTGAAAAAAGCGGCGGATATCGTGGAGCTTGTTTTTGATGGGTTTACAAATACTCTCATGAATGGCGGCAGGATTGAGATCAGGGGATTTGGAAGCTTTACTGTTCGGGAACATAAAGCGCACAAAGGTAGAAATCCTAAAACCGGAGATGCCACAAATATAAAAACTAAAAGGGTGCCGTTTTTCAAGGTGGGTAAAGAATTAAAAAAGATGGTTGACGATAAATAAAAAAATCGCAAGCAGTGCGATTGTTGCTGCAGATTTTCACGCAGTATTAATCAAAACCATTGGAGGTGCTGACGATGAAGGAATTTATTAAGCATATCGTTCAATCTTTAGTTGACCATCCGGACAAAGTGGAAGCAAATGAAATTATCGGTGAAAAAGCATATGTCATTGAATTGCGTGTGGCAAAAGAAGACTTGGGAAAAGTTATTGGGAAGCAAGGCAGAACAGCCCAATCCATCAGGACACTTTTGAGTTCTGTGTCATCCAAAATGCATAAGCGGGCAATACTTGAAATTATAGAATAAAAAATTGCGGACTCTATTTGACAGTAATATTATAAATAAAACATTGGGAGAGTTGTGGATTACCCGTTGTAAGGTGCAGCCCTTCTTTTTCATGCACCGACTAATTAAGGTGTTTATTGAATAGTTATAGTTCTACTTAACTCGTGTATAAGTATAAGGCATTTCCGAGCCACGACTTGTTTGAGTGATAAATTGGCCATCATCACTTATGACGCCGGTATAAGGACGTTGATCTTCCATAAATGATGGTTTGGGAATCGTAAATTTTTTATTTTCTATCTTTTCACTCATTCTGCCGTCATTAAAATTGACGTATCTTATTGGCGCCGTTTTAAAATTATAGTTGTCAAAGTTACGGACATTATCAATCCAGCCTATTCTTACTTCCCGGCCGGTTATTTCATAAACTAAGAAGCTATGTTCTGTTTCGTATCCTATACCCAAAGCCGCAAGCGGCGCCGATATGAATCTGGCGCCATCCAGTTCCTTTAACCACGTTCCATAAGCGTTTTGCTTCTTTTCAGCAACAGCCTCAGGGCTTGAGTCCTTTACCGCTTTTTCCGCGGCATATTTTAATCCGCCGATGCGCTCGCGAACTTCCTTCGCGTCGCCTGTATCCGGTGAAGCAATGAGATATAATTCGAAACTGTTTATCGCGTCCTGAAACTTGCCGGCCTGTTCCTGTGCCACCCCAAGATTGTAATAATTATCGCCGATCCAGGGCGCCAGGGTTACCACCTTTTGATAAGCCTCTACAGCGTCAAGATAATCCTTCTGTTCCTTCGCATGCTTAAACGCGTACTTTGCCTGTCCCACCAGTTCATCAACTTCCGCCGGAACAGCAGGCGCCGGCTTCATTGTTTGTGCAAATCTGATAATCTTTTCCCGCAGGGCATTGTCATTGGGATTTTTTTGCAAATCGGAAATGTATTGGTTAAGAATATCCTGCTGGGTCTGCGCCCAAACAAAAGGAATCCATGTAAATACCAGCACGAATATTACAAAAAATCGTAGATATATTCTTTTCATCATTTAACACCTCACCAATTGAATCATATCACTTCTAATGCAATCTTTTATAGAATGTGTCACCCGCGGTTATCGAACTCCCATCTTCCGCTATAACGGCATCACCCTTTGGAATGGCTTCACCTCGTACAAAACAATGAAGTTTTCGCCCGTCAATTTTATATGTCAATCCGGTTTCAAACCAGTCACGGCCATCGGCAAGTCCCTGACCCTGAATAATGGTATCACCACGAACATCAAATGTTATTATATATTGCGTCTCGGCGCCGGTGTCACTGCGATTTCCCCAGAAATAGTAAACATATCGAGCCCCGTTTATCTTCCGGAGGAAGTCTTCCTGCTCTCTAATCTTTTTCGCGCGCTTTTCGTCCTGCGTTTTTTCGGCTACCTGCTTCGCTTTTTCCTGCCTGGCTTCGATGCCATAAATTTTATCCTGAGCGGTTCTTGCTTCCGTATCGGAGAGATTAAACAGCATGTAAAGCCGTAAATTTCTAACAGCATCATCATACTTGCCCGCGGCTTCGCATGCCAGCGCGTAATTAAAATATACGTCCTGCCACCATGGAGCTATGCGCGCCGCCTCCTTGAATTCATCCTTGACCTGAACAAAATCGTCGGAATTTTTCGCGTCTTTGAACAACACGCTGCCGCGCACAAAATGTTTTCTCGCCTCTTCGGGTATGGGCGGTAATTTCTTCATGGCTGCCGTAAGCTTTATGACCTTTTCCGCTGTTGAATACGATGAAGATTGCTGATACTCTCTCAGGGCCTGCTGAAATTCGTCATTATCTGTTTGTGCCAGCGAAGAGTATATAAACATCAGTGTGAATATGAAAATAAAAACCGCAGCCAGACATGTTTTTTTCACGATAAAAGTCCTCCTTTATAAAGGCAGCGCCGCAAAATATTAATCGTTAATCACAGCTTTGCCGGCACAGACGCGGTCAACTTGGCTAAATTAAACAGCGCCAATTAAAATACTATTCATGATTTATCGGCTCCGGCTTACCTAAGGTACCGTCAGCCTTGAACGTTACCATGTTCTTTCCCTGCAGCACAATCATGGGACTGCCGTCGAGCGGAGTTATCTCCAGCTCTCCCGAATACAATTTTATGTATCCGGAACCATCGGACTCAACGTTTGTCTCCAAATCAGTCCCGCGAATCCCCAGTGTGCCCACCGGCAATTTGACCTTCATGTTTGCCGGATCCTTATGCGCGACTTTACCCGTTAGCAACCTGAAGAGCCCCTTTGTAACGCTCACAGCTATCTTTTTCGGATTATTGTCCGGGTCATATACAAACTCGTCGACAACCATATCGCTGTTCGGACCAATCGTAAAAACAGTTTCATCGGGAAGAAGCATTTGTACGCGTCCGGTGGGGCCTGTAGTCACTCTCGCGCCTAATTCCACGGGAATAACAATGTTTCCTTTCGCATTGGCATTCGTTAAAACTCTGCCGTCACTGTACTTGATGGAAAATTCCCCTTTAGGGGCAGTGTATCCTATAAAGTGGGCAAGCCTTTCATGATAAACCGATTGATTGAATGCCCTGGCTTCGGCTATATAACTTGTCCTCCGGGAATCAAGCTTCTCATATTCCGCGTCGGTTTGATCTTTCGCGTCCTTGCCGTTGAACACAACCGCGGCTTTCTGAAAATCGGAAAGCTCTTGTTCCAACGCCTGCTTTTGCCGGGAAAGCTTTTCTTTAACTTCTAACGGCAGATTTGAAGGTATATCTACAAGAGCGGGTATTTTCTCCGCATGGGCGGAAGCGAAGGGAAACGTCAAAAGCATCGCCAAGGTACACAAAACAGCAACGATCATGAAAGGCCGCTTTTTCATTTGTTACTTCCTTCGACTTCCGTGTCAATCGTCCGTTTGAGTTTCTCAACTTTATCATACGTTTTTGAAGCTGACAGCAGGTTGCTCTGGTAGTCACTCTCCGCTTTGTCAAGTTTTTGAGTCAACTGTTTCATCTGTTCGGGATCTTTCGCGCTGTTTCTTTCCCGGGCCAGTCTGGTGCGTTCGGCATCCAGCTCCTGGCGCTTTATCTGCAGCTTCTCCAGTTCTTTCAGAGTCTTTATCATACGCGGATCTTTTTTTGCCCGATCAGAAAGCTCTACCGGCGCTCCGGTGGCAGGAACCGCTACTGTCAGGTATGAGTGCGGCGACTTCCCCCCTTTTGTGTCGAACACGGCTTCGGGAGTCTTATTTTCCTTCGTATTATAAAGACTTCCTTCCGCTTCTTTAATCGCTTTGTTACTTTCCAGACCTTTCAATTCCATATGACCTTTGTTCGAGTCTCCAATTCCTTTTAATTCCAGATCACCGGAATCAACGCCTTTTAGCCCGTCATCCCTGCCGGAGGCACCTTTCATTTCTCTCAGCGCGTCCCTTTTATTATTCTCAAACTCCTCCTGCTTCTTCTTTGCCGCTGCCTCGGCCTCGACTGCTTTCTTTTGCGCCTCTATCTCGTCCTGTCTCTGTCTTTCTTCATCAACACGCCGCTGCTCGAGCTGCTCAGGGGTAGGACCTGAAGGCTGTTGATAGGAGGGAGAGGTTGACTGTGAGCACCCGCCCGGCCCGCACCTGAAACACTCCGGATTGCAGTAACAGGGAGGCGTTGGAACGCACACGCCTTCAATGGCTTGAAGTTTTTGAACAAATGTCAGCGAAAACAACAAAATACCAAGCAGTTGCAGTGTCCGGATGAATAGACGTTTCTTCATGGCGCATCCTTATGGGCAGCTTCGCGTATTACTGAAGCCCGCCATCTTGCTCCCGTGCCTTTTGTTAATTTTTGGATATACCGAATTTCCAATCCACCTGCTTTGTAGCGAGCAGAAACAATATATGATTATCCCTCCCACGGGCAGTTCGAACCAGAGGGAAAAGTGATGTTATTTTTCGCGATAATAAACAGTCGGGTAATGACATACTTCAATGGTTACAGACATACCATCCTCGCTGATTCTGCCTGTCGTCACTGCCGAATCTTGAGTGCCCGCGCAGACAGACTTCCATGGATTACCAAAAGTCATGTCGCGGCCATTTAGAGTGCCATCCATCTGTTTTCTCCAAACGCCGTCACAGGTAGGACTTGGAGGTGTCCATTTTGTGCATACTGACCCCATAGCGACTCTGTTCCCGATTATATCCAGAGTCCAGGTTATGTTATGAAACTGATTTGCATCGTAAACTACATAACGTGTACCATCCAGTTTCTTAATAAAATCTTCTTCTGCCTTACGGCTTTTCTCCGCCATGGCTTCGGGACTTGATTCTTTAGCCACCTTGTCCTTACGAAATTCAATCTCATAAATCAGTTCCTTAACTTTACTTTTATCCGGCGCGTCGATTGACGCCATCAGGTAAAATTGAAGATTTTGCATGGCTTCCGCATAATTTCCCGCCTTGTCCTGAACAATGCCAAGATTGTAATATCCTTCCGCAAGCCAGGGAGCGGCAAGCAAAGCTTCTTTGAATTCTTCAGCAGCCTCGCTGAAATCTTTAACATCCTTAGCGTCTTTAAAGGCAGCTTTACCACGCGCCATATGTCTCATGGCTTCTTCAGGAATCATGGGAGCAGGCTTCATCGTCTGGACATATTTAATAATTTTTTCCCTGACGGCAATATCGTCAGGCTTATTCCGCAAATCGGCAATATATTGATTGAGTGTTTCTTGAGGGGTCTGGGCATAAACGGCACTAAAGCCGGTAATGGTTAACGCAATTACAAATAAAATTATTGTGAGTAAGCGCTTTGCAGTTTTATTCATTTTTTCCATCGTCTCCATCCCAAACTTTTATTGTTTATGTTTAACATAAAAACAAAAATATTAGAACCGGCGATTAAAGGAAGAAAAAATTTGCCGGCTGCCGGCTGACAATTGCGACGATTCTTAAGATCAGCGAACCGCGGCTTACGCGTTGAAAGGCGCAAAATCTATTCTCGTCCGCTTACCCGGCAATAAATTCTATTCTCAGTCAGCCGCGTGAAAATCCCCCGCTATCGCCCCTTTACAAAGGGGGATAGTAAAATTTTGCAGCTAAAAACGTTGATAGACGAATCCGCGACTATCTGCCCAGCGAATAGTCTACCGCGGCCTGCGCGTGTATTGCCGTGGTGTCGAAAACCGGTATGGAGACATCCTTTTGCTTAATAAGCAATGGAATCTCCGTGCAGCCCAGAATGACGCCTTCCGCGCCTTTTGATTTAAGACGATTAATGATCTTCTTAAATCTCTCTTTGGATTCTTTCTTTATCCTGTCAGCGCACAGCTCATCGAAAATAACCGTATTGATGTAATTTCGTTCTTTCTCGTCGGGTACGATTACCTCTATCCCGTATTTTTTGAGACGCTCCCGATAAAAAGGCTGCTCCATCGTGTATTTTGTTCCCAGCAGCGCGACCTTGTGCATTCCTTTCTTTTGGATCGCCCTTCCCGTAGCATCGGCAATATTAAGCACGGGAAGCCCTACCCTTTTTTCAATGAGATCTCCGAGTGAATTAAGCGTATTGGAAGCAATTACAATAAAATCCGCGCCGCCCAGTTTCAGCCGCTGGGCGGCATCAAGCATGGTTTGGGTCATTAAAGTCCAGTCCCCTTTATCGGCCATGCGTTCCTGTTTGGAAAATTCACCGAACTCGATAGAGAACATCAGGATCTGAGCGGAGTTCACGCCGCCCAGTCTGTCACGGACCATCTCGTTCATTAAGCGGTAGTATTCTATGGATGATGCCCAACTGACCCCGCCTATGATACCTATGGTTTTGATAGGACGTTGTTCCGAAGCCATTTCCATGGATGGGCCTTGTATGCCGGTACTGTCTTTTGCTATATTCGGCGCGTTCCATCCGGCACATCCGCTGATAAGAATAACCATCATCAGAAAAACATTACAAAAGTAACCGCGTATTAACCGTGAATTCATTACTTCCTCCTTTTCTCCAACAATGTTTATATGAAAAATTACTTATCAATCATGGTTGTAAACTACCATAAAATTCCAATTTATAAAACTGCGGATCGCGGGATGAAAGAAAAATTCATCATATTTCTGTAGAACGCGCGTTTATCTCATAATTATGATCGGCGATGACATCCATTGGGCCGGATTTTTGCGACCTGTCTTTAATCCGGCAAAGCGCTTCAATCCATAGCTTCCCAATGATCATTATACCGGGAAAAATCATCCTCCCACCACGAGGGATATTCTTATTTACATAAACAATATTATGTGTTTAAATAGCCGCATGAAGGGGAAAAATCTAAAAGAATTACAGGATAAACTCGTCCGCGCGTACTTCATGAAAGCGCCTCATCCCATGGCAATAACCCGTGCCGATGACGGAACTTATATCGAACTGAACGAAGCGTCCGTTAAATATATGGGATCTTCGAGAGAAAAAATGATTGGCTGTAAATCCACGGAAACCGGACACATGCCGCTGGTGAAACGAGAGATCATTATTAACGAAATAAAAGCAAAAGGATTTGCCAAAAATATAGAAGTAGTCTCAACAGTCCAGACAAATGAAGTTCTTCATTTGTTATTTAATGTATTTCCGATAAAGCTGGGCAGGGAATCCTTTTTCTTATCCGTGGTAACCGATATTTCCAAAAGCAAACATAGGGATGACATATTATTTAGATTAAGATTGCCGGATACAGCGCGTATTATGGAAAAACTGGAACAGTTCAGCTTTTCTCCCCGCAAGCTGGAAGTCGCTTTCTTAGCATCCTACGGGTACTCCAATAGAAAAATTGCCGAAAAGCTTTTTATCAGCGAGAATACCGTAAAAGAACATTTAAAAGAGATCTATAAACAGATCGGTGTTCGCCGCCGCTCGGAGATTAACCCTAAAATATTAAACTGGCGGTAAAATTCTTTTGTTTCTTTCCACTTAAAAGATTGAATATTTTTTAGACGGAAGAGCCGCGATTTGCAGGAAGAATTTATTGATTGCCAGATTTATCTTCAGTAAGTTTTATATTCCCTTAACGTCAAGCATTGTATGAAGTAATTGAAGTTTTGACAAGACAGCATTCTTGTTGCTACCGTATATGCCAATAGATATAGCATTATCTGTCAACGAAATGCATTCTATGCCGTAAATACCATGATAGGTCTGCTTGCAACTCCAGTTCGCCATTGTTTTGAGCGTTTCTGCTTCACGCGGTAATTCGCTGTAAGTTACACCAGCTCCTCTGGCAGCTTTATAATAATCCTCTATTTTTTTATATGTATTTGCAGTGACAAAAAAATTAAAAAACACACCAATCTTTTTCTTCGGATAAGTTTCTTTTAAAGCATCATCTTTATTTTCCCAGTACGTAATTACAGAAAAATCCTTGGACGACTTATATTTATCAAGAAATTTTCTCGGATAGTACCAATAACCTTTTGGCGGTGAAATGGTATAAATTCCAAAATTCAGTTTATCTTTTACTTCGACTGGTGTGTTCTTATGCGTGCAGCTAACAATTAAAAGACAAATCAGTATAAAATAAACATGCTTATTCATTCTAAATCCTAAAGGCATTAATTAAGACGATAATTATAGATAACGATTATGTTTGAAAGTTGCCATAGAATCGCAATTATAGAAAATGAAACTTACCCGTTGCAAGCGAGTATGGAATATTAAGATTATTTACATTCCTCTCAAAAATACGTGATCAAAAAGAACTTCCATCAAATTTTAAAACATGAAAATGGCGTCGACAGAACCATTGGCATTAAACAATAAATGCAGTCCTCGAGCAAAATAATAAAAGTGACCGCTGGAACGGCCGGGCTTCGGGTCAGGTTCACCCAGCGTCTGTATAACCTTATCTGAACTGTCGCCAATTTTCACGCCTTTGATAGTCCCGTTAAACGGCCAATCCAGCCGAATAACATAAATCTTTCCGCTACGATCAAAAAAGAACGATATACCCATATCTTGCAATCGAAGGCATGTCGCACCCGGCGTTGTGGATGAAACCGGTACCGGTTCGGCAGAAGTATGATAGGCGTTTCGCACGTCATTGAGCGTGTCACCGGGCTTTACCAGTATTCTTCCAGATTCAGCGGTGGGCATTGAATTCGACGATGGGGTGCGCGCCAGGGAAGTAACAGTATCAGGTGATTTGACAAAAGCCGGATGAATTTGCGCTGAAACTGTTGATTTCGACCAAACTACTTTATCATTGACTGCGTAAGGTTCGCAGTCATCATGGAATTGCTGCCTGCATGATTGCATGGCTGCACCCAACGGGTCATTACCGCCATATGCTGTTGTAGAGGAACCATTTTTAACGACAACAAAGGCCCGTGGTTCCGGATGAGCTAAAAACTGGCGATAGACCATTCTTCCGCGTTCATGGAGATAAGGCACCGCCTGAACATCATCAATCGAGGCATTTCCGCTACTGACGATCTTGGAAGAAACGGTCGGTTCAGATGTATTCGTAATCTGAGCAGGTACTGGTACTGGTGCAGGTGCAGGTGCAGAAGGAATTACCAATTGGGGCATGGTTTCGGACACTATCCCGATATTATCCACATAATAAGTTTTGATACAGCCCAGGCATGCGGAACTGATTATCAGATTATCGTGACCGCCGTTTATAATCTGCAGCGTGACATTTTTTGCGGGTTTGAAGCCGAACGCCTCCAATTGATTGATCTCGGAAAGATTTTCGTTAGGATGTTGGGCATAGAACGCCTGCGCCACGGTATAGACCGACTTTGCGTCTTTCCTCGCTATCTCGCAGTTACTCCTCATTTTATACATTATGAATTGCGGAATCGCTATTGCCGCGATAATTCCGAGAATAAATATCATTAGAGGCAGTACTATTCCAATCCTATTGACACCGCCTGTGCTGGCCAGTTCGTTTTGCCTGGGTGTTTTTAATAATTGTAAACTGTCTATCTCAGCGATTTTTTTCTTGATATGGTCATAATAGATGTAATTAGCGCTTGCACCCCAGATGATCATTAAAAGAATACCAAAACAAACTCCCATAATCCCGCTTGTTGATGAGTCAAAAAAAATCTTTGTGCAAAGCGGCATAAAATTAATAACAAATACAAATAATGCCCAAAGGTACAGTTTTCTGTATATAAACCACCAGAATCCAAAAAAGAACGCGGGCCAGTTCCATGTTGCCTGAATTTTACCAGACCGGTCTGATTCAAACTTTTTAAACGTCATTACATAGTGTCCGGCATTCTTCCCGATAAAACTTATGAGGTCATCTATTGATGTAGATGTAGATGTAGATTGTTTGCCCTTCCGTTTTTCAATCTCATCCTTGAATTGTTTTATCGCCTTAGTAAATGCTTCGTCGTATGGTCTAGCTTGAGCCAATTTATAACCCTGATTATATATTCTTTCCATCTCTTCGGTCGACATTTTGTAAAATTGACCTTCCTGAGCAGCGTTTATAATTAAGGTTATTATTTCTTCGTTACTGGGCATGGATCCTCCGTCTTTTTAAAAAGTAATTCACAATGTAACGTAATAAATATAAGGATGGAAAATAACGATTACTGTTTGTATCTTAACATAAATAAAAATATTATCAATCCTTCAAAAGAAGGATTTAATAAAATAATTTTTGAATATTTCAGATTGGAAACTACCATAGATTTTCAATTTTAAAAACTGAAAATTCCAGAATAAATTATTGATTGCCATGTGTAAGGCGCGATGATTTTTCAGGACAATGGCGTGCCGCTTACCCATCGTAAGATTTAATATATTCCCGCTATCATGACTGACCGTGGTTGTTCGTATTCAAAACTTTATTTATTTGCCCGAATTGCGCGGCATGCCCGCCTCAAGTCTCAACGCTTCATCGATTTCCTTATGAACATCGATCATTTCAAACGGACCAAACGCGTGAACCAGATTGGGATACTCTTTAAGCGTCGCGGGAATGCCCAAATCTTTTAATCGCGACACACTTTCTCTGTCCTGTTCAATACGGACAATCGGATCCCGAACGCCGTGAAAAGCGTGAATAACAGGCTTTTGCTTTCCGGCCGGCCATGATTTTGGAATCAGGGGCAACGGCAGCATCCCGCTTAGAGGAAGCGCGATACTCAAAAGATCCGGCTCCTGGACGCTGATGACATAGGTTACAATGGCCCCCTGCGAGAATCCGAGAAGAACCGGCTTGCCCAGCGTGGGTTTCTCGCGCAGAAGCCGATGGATGAAGACCCTTAACCGGCGGGAGGTTTCCGCCGCCGCCGCGGCAAATGATTGCTCGTCGGCCAGCCTTGTGTGTATGGACCACCATCCATAGTCGTGATTGAACGGTCCGACGGGGACACTGTTAAGAGAAACGCCGCGGGGAGCAATGATACGCGCGGGAACATTAATATTCGAAAAGAATCGAAGCATGACCTCCGGAGAAGAGGCCTTGCCGTGGAGAAGAATGATCATGGGCAGAGGGTCTTTCGGATTTGCCCCGCCGCTTACGCGCTCAATGTAATCAGGGCTGTCAGAGACCATTAAATCAGCGCCGGCGTTTTCGCTATGAATTTTCGAAACAGACTGATCCTGAACCGGTGATGGCGCTGCCGCGCTGTTAAGCGCGAAGAATAAAAGGCATACACAAATGCTACCAATGAAAGATTTTATTTTTATATGAGTCATATAAAATATCCTCCTGATTTAAAGTTGAATAATTTAAATCATGGCGAACCGGGGCTTTCCCGTTGCAAGACCGAATAAAAAAATATCAACTTACCATGGCGCGTGATCCATGATGTACAAATAGTTTTTAAATTCTTTTTCCGTCAACCATACGGTGGACCATCCGGCCGGCGGCAACGGGACTTTTTTATCAATTCCAAGCTTTCTGTAATATTCCCGTGAGGCCTTGAAAGGAACAAGCTTGTCGCAATTCCGTTCAGTAACCCCGTTCACAATAATAGCCTGACTATCATCAATAAGTTCAGGAATAATATCAACATCAGCAGGCTCAACGAGACATTGTTTTATTAAATAATCCTTTTCCTCCGCCGTCAGTTTTCTGGGGGTCTCCTTCCGGATTACCGATACATTGACAGATACTTTATCGCCTGTTTTCAGGCCGCTTACATTGCCCGCCACGGATATTTCCTGACCCTGATTATCTTTGATTGTGATCTGATTACCGCTGATTTTGGTAACCGTTCCCTGAACTTGAAAACTATACGCGGCAAAACTAAAATCAGCCGCCGCAAAAATAAATATAATAGCAATAACAGCTAAGGCGATTCTTTTCATAAATTGCTCCTCTTTATCGATTGAATGCCGCAAACTACCACAAAACCGTAACTATGAAAACTGAAGATTCCCCGTTGCAGGCGCAAGGTCACCTATTATCCATCGTTCTTCCCGTAATTCATCGATGATAATTTTTTTATGCTGACCGCCTGCCAAGCAGGTTGCTGATAAGCGCGGCTCCATACAATCCCATCGCTATCCAGTATAGAAAATGGAACCCGAAATACATGGAATTGTACTCCAGTAATCCACCGCAAATCGCTCCGAACAGATTAATGGCCAGAGCTCCGGAAATGTCGCCGGTACGGGCCAAAAGGGAAGAAAAAGCGAGGCCCGAGAAAAACATTGGAATGGTCAGGATGATCACGGCGGTTAACTGTCCCAGAGGCGTTGCGGGCATTCCCCCGGATTTGGCTACGATAAGGCCGGCGCCAAGACAAAGCAGTAAAAGAATCAGGGGCGCGCTTGTGCGGTTAAACCCGAATTTCATAATAACCAGGTTGGCCAGATATGCCATGATCAATACAGCAATGATGACAATGCTGATAATTTGCCAGGTATTGCCAAACATTAACCCCAGTTCAGTGATAGCCTTGGTTTCCACGAGCATAAAGCCCGCTCCCATAAAGAAATACGCCGAGTGATTAAGCCGCGGCCGTTCACCGATAAAACTCCAATACAGGAACAGGGAAATAAGGAATACCAGGGCCATCATGCCTATATACGAAACGGGATAAACGCGCTTAGGCATGTAAAAGAACGGCCAGTCGTCTGTTGAAACATCAGCCTTGATCTTTGGATTTGCGAATACCTGTGTAACGTCTTTAAATCCGGTTTTGTTTAAAACATCCGCGTTCAGTTGAAGGTTTCCCTCTTTGGACTGGAGAAAGATGACAGAGTGGTCATAATAGGCCTCGATGCATATGGGCGGATGACCGTCAAAAGCCTTTTCCATCATCAGGTATATCTTACGCCCGATTTCTTTGGAAATAATGCAGAAAGAAATGCTTACAACACCGTTGTCAACCAGTCTGTTTCTGGCGTCCCTGATGCCTTCCACCGTATATACAAACGAGTCCAGACGCACATTAGACGCGTGACTCAACAGCGTATGTGAATCAAGCAAACCATAGACGATTAAGTCATACTTATTGGTTGTGCCGCGCAGAAAGGTTCGGGCGTCATCGACTATGCAGGTAACCCTATTGTCCTGATATGGATTTTCCGGATGGTACTGGGCCCCTATATCCATTATGGCGGGATCAATTTCAATCGCGTCCACGTGGGCGACACCCGCCCGCAGAGCCGCGGCCACATCATTGCCTGTGCCCGCGCCGACTATCGCAACGTTTTTGGAGTTGGGATGCACTCGATACGGAAGTTCATAATAGTTCTGGATAGGTTTTCGGTCTTTATAGGCGGCAACAGCCTCGGCAGAAAGGTCGTGGATTCTTTGATGGTATTGACCCGCGGCCAGTATCATGGAAAGTCCATGCTCGCCTTTTCCTCTCTCCAGCAGCTGGTAGGGCGAATAAACGCGTTCGTACAGAAAAGAAACCGGCCAGGCAAGCACCGAAACAGCAACAAGCATGGACAACGCGCCGACAATGATAACACGCCGGTCAAATGCCTGAAGAACTAAAAAGATCGCAAAAAATGGAACAAGCCATAAAACCGGAGGCGTCCACAGGATACTGAGGTCCATCATCACAAGAGCGCCTGCAATGCTGCCGACCAGGTTCAATCCGTAAGCTTTAAGCGCCGTGGTTCGCTCCAGCAGTTGTCCGCAAATTTGTCCGACAGGCACAAAGGCCAAAGCGGTGAGCAACATCACCGCGGATAGAAACATGTACACGGCAATCAAATGGGGGACATTGGCAGACGCGGCAAACCCCATATTCAATTGCTCCGTGAAAGGAATGGCTTTCAGGCTGATCAGCATCCCCGCGGGCGTTCCGTTATGCATCGCCACAAGCAGAAATATTTGCAGCGCCAGCAGCGGAAGCGATAATATCATCGGTATGCGCTTTCTATTGGATAAGGCATAGCCAAGGCCAAGGCCGGCAAAGCAGGAAAGCAGGCCGAAGTTCTTATAGAACGCGAAAAGTTCCCATACGGTGCCTTGCCATCGAATGATGGCCAATTCAAGGGCCAGGCTTCCGCACGCGCTTGCCGCGATAGCCCAGGGCACCCATCGATCCGGCACTTCATCAATAAACGTGCTTTGATTCAAAGAGATTTCCTCAAGACCGGGGGCAAGTTGATTCAAGAGGCGGCGAACGCCAACGCAGCAAAGCGCAGATACAATGAATAACGCTCCGGCGATGGCTAAAAGCTTCGTGTTAAACACGACGCCAAATAGGGACATCGAACATACCAGAACAACCACGGGCAGGAATAAGCATAGATAAAGAGTCTGTCGTATCAATTTTAAATATGAGTTTAGCATTTGTATAGAACCCTTTCGTTCATTGATATTTTATCAACATTATTTTCGAATCCGGGAAAATAATTTAAAAGCATACCGGCCATTAACGGTCGCAACGATTGGCGATCATCGAACTATGTTTATACGCATTTTTTAATAAAACTTCAAACGCCGAATGCGGTTTGCAAACTACCATAAAATCGTAATTATGAAAATGAAGATTATCCGCTGCAAGGCACAGTGTTAAAACTAATCTGCCCTGATCTCAAATTTGACCGAAATAATATTCAACTTCGTTTTTTTCTATATTTCAAAGTCAATATAATATCCGTCGTAACAAGCCCTGAATTTAAAATATACAGGCAGATGACTTCATCAAGTCTTCCGTAAATTTTAAATAAAATGCCGGAAATATAACCCAGCAGAACAATGCACAGAAATGGCAGGCTTTTGCTTTCCGATGTTTTGGTTTTCCATGTTTTATATATTGAAAAAGGCCAGGCAAAGCCAAAGCAAAATAACATAATAAATTCAAAAATTTTTACTTGCATATTTTCCTCTCCCGGTTAACCCGCGGGTACTCTTTGAAATTTGAATAATTCGTGAAATATTATACTTAATCAAGGGCTGAAACAAGAAAAATAATGAAGGATGGATAATTAAAGAAACTGACAAATCGGGGCAGGTTCATTCTGCTCTCCGAATTCTCGGAGAACATCGACCACCACATTATTCCTAAACATAACTCTTAATTAGAACTCTTGATAAATTCATTGTCTTTGAATTCACCCGAATATTTCCTGCCATCAGCATATGTAAGAGTTCCCTGACCGTTGAATTCTCCGTCTTTGAATTCACCAACATACCTATCGCCATTAGGAAATGCAAGCGTTCCTTGTCCGCTGAATTTTCCGTCTTTGAATCTGCCGACATACTTACCGCCGTTAACATTCGTAAGAGTTCCCTGACCATTGTATTTGTCATCTTTAAACTCACCGGTATATTTATCGCCGTTAACATATGTATAAGTTCCCTGACCATTGAATTTTCCGTCTTTGAATTCACCGGTATACTTATCGCCATTAGCAAATGTGAGACTTGCCGGCCCGTTGCTTTTGCCGTCTTTGAATTCACCGACATACTTATCACCCTTAGAAGATGTACAAGTACCCTGACCGTTGAATTCTCCATCTTTGAATTCAGCTACACACTTATCGCCGTTAACATATTTATAAGTTCCCTTGCCATTTACACAATTACCTTCAATACATCCAAATTCGTTCTGATTCATTGCGTATGATGAAAAAGCAGCAAAATTGCAGACAATGAAAATGACGGCTACTTTAATGGCCATAGAAGCAATTTTTTTTAGAATATCCACGATTAACCTCCTCCCCTTAAAAGAGGGATGCAATAAATATTTGTAAATATTTTGGATCATGACCTACCACAAAATTCCATTTTTGAAAACTGAAACTTCCCCGTTTTTAAATTTCAGGTTCCGGCAAACCTAATCAACGCAATTTGCCCAATCCGTCAAGACCCACAATTCATATCCTTTCAATATTGAATATTAATCATATTTATAGTATAAATTCCTCCGAATCAGGATTACGAATCAGGCTTAAAGCGAATATTTGATTTAAGGCGGCATCAACCATGCTGTTTTAGCGTTAAACCGGCTCCTCCAACAGTTTACAAAACAAAGGAATATATCATTGAATAAAAAATACATTATCCTCTCCGTTTTTGCCGTTCTTATAGCGTGTCTGCTTATTTTTTTCGGCGCCCGGTATTATACCGGACATCACGCGTCCCTAAAAAATCAGCAAGCCGAAGCCGTGCCTTTGAAACAAAACTTTGACCAGGCCGTAACCAATTACAGAAAGATTATCGTATTGCTCGAAGGAGAAGATTCCCTCGATGCGCAGAAAAAAGAAGCCGCTGTTTTTATCGCCAAACATATATACGATGAAAACCGGGAAATACTCTCAACCTTGGAAGACCGATTATCTTCCGATATCGAGCAATCGGCAAACGGCGGCTTTCTCACCGCGCCCCTGAAAGTCGATAATTTTCTGAATGAACTGGAAAAATCTCCCCAGCTTCACGACGTTGATAAACTGGTCTTTCTGGAAACCGTTGATCTGCTGTCGGGCAAAATCAATGAAACGCAGGGGAATCAGAAAATAAAGAAAAACCTGTCGGCGCGGCTGGAAGAAGATTTGAATGCCCTGCATGAAATCAGAAGTATTTATGACAAGGAAATGTCAAAAATACTCGCGCATTTTGAAACGCGGGGCATGGCGCCGACACGGGAAAAATGGGACAACTACGTGGCGTTTTTGAAAACAAAATTCAACAGAGATGCCCTCTTAAAAGAATATCAGGAAATCCTTCCCAAAAAAGAATCTGTTTCAACGCCAATATCTAAAAAGCAGTTCAGCGGTTATGAACTTCCGCCCAAAACCCTGGTGCTCACTTTCGATGACGGACCTCATCCGAAATATACAGAGCAGATTCTGGACATCCTGAAACAAAACGGCATTAAGGCCGTCTTCTTTGAAATCGGACAGAATGTGGGTAAATTCAAGGAAGACAATAAAATACAGCAGACGAAACTGGCGACCATCAGCAGGAAAGTGATCGATGCCGGCTGCACGGTCGCCAATCACAGTTATACGCATTCATTCTTCCCAAAACTCAGTGAAAGCGAGATGAGTGAAGAGATCGAGAAAACCAATAAAGTATTTGATTTAGTGATCGGCACCAATACCATCTTATTCCGTCCCCCATACGGAGCTCAGGATGAGAAACTCTTTGACGCGCTGGAAAAGCACAATATGAAATCCGTGATCTGGAATATCGATTCCCGCGACTGGGCCGATCCTATCCCCTCTTCCGTCGCCCAGCGCGTCCTGCGCACCGTGCAGGAGGAAAAAAGAGGCATCATCCTTTTCCATGATATTCACAAAAGCTCTCTTGAGGCGCTGCCGACCATTATAGAATCCCTGAAAAAAGACGGCTACACATTTGCCAGCTGGAACGGCAGCGAATTTGTCACCGATAAATTCAGGTCTGCGGGCGTTGCGCCGCAGGCGGCTGTTGAGCCGATATCCCTTTACCGGGAAAACTGGGCGGTTATCATCGGAATAGACAAATATGAAAAGTGGCCGAAACTGCAATATGCCGTAAACGACGCGCAGGCCGTAAGGGATGTTCTGATCAAGAAATACCGTTTCAAACCGGAGAACATTTATCTGCTGCTCAACGAAGAGGCGACCAGGGAACGCATCCTTTCCGTTTTGGGCGACACGCTGGGCAATACCGATAAGATCAAAAAAGACGACAGGGTTTTCGTGTTTTTTGCTGGTCACGGAGCGACCCGGCAACTGCCCAGCGGCCGATATCTGGGCTATATCGTGCCCGTCAACGCCGATCTTCAGAATTACGAGGGTCAGGCCATATCCATGACCAATTTTCAGGATATCTCCGAAACCATCCCGGCAAGGCATGTATTTTTTGTAATGGATTCCTGTTACAGCGGACTGGGGCTGACAAGAGGAGGCGGCTTTCAGGCTGTCACCGAAAATTACCTGAAGGAAATTTCGCGCCGTTTCTCGCGGCAGATGCTGACGGCGGGAGGAATGGATGAACAGGTTGCGGATAACGGCCCGAACGGCCATTCCGTTTTCACATGGACGCTCCTTCAGGGTTTGGAAGGAAAAGCCGATCTCAACGGCGACGGATATATCACGGCCTCGGAACTTGCCGCTTATCTGGCGCCGAGTGTTTCATCCATTTCCAAACAAACGCCTTCTTTCGGGAACCTGCCGGGCAGTGAAGGCGGCGAATTTATTTTTGACCCGCAGCAGAATAACGAATTCTTAAGCGAACTTTCGACACAACTGGATGAAGAAGCAATACAACTGAATTCCCAGCTCGATAAAGTCCGCAAACAGATTGCCGAAAAAAAGACGCGCAATGATAAGCTGCGCAAAGACCTGGCTTCCGCTCAAATGCTGGCAAACAAAATAGACGACAAGCAAATCATCAAGGATCAGCCGTCGAGCATTCAACTGCAGATCAATAAACACATGGAAAAAGCCAACGCCCTGTTTAAGGAAAAGAAATACAAGGAATCCCTGGACGAATTTCTCGCCGTGAACAAACTCAACGCGTCAAGTGCTTTGGTTACGAACAACATCGGGTACATCTATTACAAGATGGGACAGTATGAAGAATCCCTGCCCTGGTTTGAAAAAACAAACGCGCTTGATCCGCGCCGTTCCATCGCTTACGCGAATATCGCGGAATCCTATTTCAAGCTGAACCGCAAAAGCGACGCGAAGAAAGCCCTGGAAAAATATCTCGAACTTGCTCCCAATTCCCGCTACGCGGCAGAAATCGCCGAGCGTTTAAAGGCAGATTAATCGTAAAACGGAAGATGAATTCAACCTTTTATTCTTTATTCCCCGGAATTTTGGTTCCCTCCGGTGTCGCTTAAAAAAATGGGGATAACCGTCCCTTTAATTTCCCGAATTTCCTGATTTTTCCTTCCTGAAATCCCCGGTATTCAAAACATTAATTTTATGTTATTTATAGTCAGTATTATTGATAATATTCATCGTTTATTTTCTGCGTCAGAAATCACAGCGTGAAATTATCTAAAATTAAACAATTAATAACGCCTAAACCGATAAAGGCAATAGTCAGGGAATAATCCAATGACGCAAAAAAACAACAACGAATATCACTGTTTACGGGAACGGCAATTGTTTAAATTCCTTTTCGGCGGCGGATTCTTAACTTATGGAAAGAGCCGGATGAACAAAATGAAATCACCATGGTTGTCTATCGTTGTGATATTCGCCCTGGCCGTGAGCATGTGTTTCGTGCTGCCGGCGCAAAAGGCGCACGCGGCGGCGTGTACATTTACATCAAATGCTACCGGTAATTGGAGCGCCGCGGGTTCCTGGACCGCAGTTGGCACCGGTTGCTCGACATATCCGGGGCAAACGTATGCGGGTGACACTGTAACAATTTCAACCGGAAACACGGTTACGCTGGATGTGTCGCCGGCAAACGCAATCGGCTCCCTTGTCGTGAATGACGGCGCAACCGTCACTGTAGGCGCATATTCATTGACTGTTACCGGCACGACAACCATTGGCGGCGGAACAAGCGGAACTTTGTCCATAACGTCGGCTACGGGAACCAAGACCTTTACGGGCGCCGTCACTATCAACAGCGGCGGCGCTTTAACAGAAACCGCGGCGGCCACGCTTGCGTTTGGTTCGGATGTTACGATCAACGGCACATTAACGGAGTTTGGAGCGGCAACGGTTGGTTTTGCCGGAAGTCTCACGAACAACTGGATTTACACTGCCGGCACCGGTACGCACACCTTTTCCGGCGCTGCCAAAACGATTGGCGGAACCGGCGCTATTTTAATTCCAACAGCGACATTCACGGGCGCCTATACGAATAGCGGAACATTGATATGCGCGACGTTGCTTACCGTTACCGGGACAACGCTCACGAATAACGGAACGATTACCGCGACGACCGCGCTATCAGGAACCGGTGGTGTAACGCAAGGGGCAACAGGCATTCTCAACATCGGCGGCACCTCCGGCATCACCACGCTGACAGCAACCGCTGCAGGCAACACCGTAAACTATGCCGGCGCCGCGCAAACGGTAAAATCAATAAATTATTATAATCTCACCCTAAGCGGAAGCGGAACAGATGTGATGCAGGCGGGCACGACTGCAATTGGCGGTAATTTTACTCTGACCGGAACTGTAACTACAACGACCGCGGCCAATTTAGCAATAACCGGCAATCTTTCAATCAGTGACGGCACTTCACTAACCGTTGGCGGCTTTACCTTGGGTGTTGGAGGCACAACAACCGTTGGTAACGGAACAAGCGGGACCTTGTCAATAACATCAACCGTGGGAACTAAAACTTTTACGGGCGCTGTAACAATTAATAGCAACGGTAACATAACGGAAACAGCGGCGGCAACGCTTTCATTTGGTTCAGATGTTACCATCTACGGCACATTAACGGAATCCGGAGCCGCGACGGTTGGCATTGCCGGAAGTCTCACAAATGACGGAGCGTACACTGCCAGTACCGGCACGCACACCTTTTCCGGCGCCGCCATGACGATTAGCGGATCGAGCATCATTTCGATTCCGACAGCAACATTCTCCGGAACCTATACAAACAGCGGAACATTGACATCCGCGACAGCGCTTACCATGACAGGTAATTTCACTAATAACGGGACAATAACGGCCACTACACTGCTTACCGTTACAGGCGCGGCTGTAACATTGACTAATAATGGAACTGTTACTGCAAGTACTGCCCTGTCGGGAACGGGTGGAATAACTCAGGGCGCGACCGGTACTCTCAACATCGGCGGCACTTGTTCGATTGCCACTCTTGCCAATGCAGGAATAGTGACGATCACCGGTGCGGGCGCAATTTCCACCGTTCTTGCCAATTTTACTAACACCGGCACACTTAATCTCGATGGGACAGGTACAATTGCCGGCATTACCAACAGCACCGGCGGCATCATTAACCTTACCAGTTCGGGTACAATCACCAGTCTTAATAACGCTACGGCCACAAGTACGCTTAATATCACCGCTGCCGCACCTGCAATCACAACCCTTACCGCAACCGCCGCCGGAAATACGGTAAACTACAACGGAGCCGCTCAGACCGTCCTGGTCACCCCATACTCTAATCTCAACTTAAGCGGAAGCGGGGCCAAAACGTTTGCTGTCACAACTGTCAGCGGCAATCTAACCCTTTCCGGCACATGCACAGCCACTACAGGAGCCGCCCTGGCCATTGGCGGCAATCTGGATGTGGGCAGCGGAACAACTTTCACTACCGGCGCTACAAATACATGGACCCTTGGGGTTACAGGAACTACGTCCGTTGAAGGCACATTAACCCTGGCCAACACGGGCGCTAAAACATTTACCGGAGATGTAACAATCAATACCGGAGGTGTTTGGAGTGAAACCGGCGCCGCGGCGATTGTCTTTTGGGGAAGTTTAACCAACTACGCAACGACTTTTACCGCGAGCACGGGCACACATACCTTTAGCGGCGCAACCAAAACATTGAGCGGGTCAACGGCTATTACGATTCCAACAGTGACATTTCCAACAGGATCGTCTTATACAAATAACGGAACCTTGACGGTCGCAACACTCCTTACTGTTACCAGCACCGGTGTTTTAACGAATAACGCGACGATTACCGCGACGACCGCGCTATCGGGAACCGGTGGCGTAACGCAAGGAACAACAGGCATTCTCAATATCGGCGGCACTTCCGGCATCACCACGCTGACAGCAACCGCTGCCGGCAATACAGTAAACTACACCGGAGCCGCGCAGACCGTTAAGGCAACAACATACGACAAACTTATACTCTCCGGTTCCGGTGCAAAGACGATTGGCGCTGTTACTGTAAATAATTTACTTTCCATGGAAGGCACGGCAACGGCTTCTGCCGCCCCGACCTATGGCGCGGCGGCTACACTGCAATATAACAAACCAGCGGCATTCACCACCGGTTTAGAATTTCCGGCTACATTCAGCGGAACCGGCGGCGTCATCATTACCAATGCGGGAACGATAACCTTAAGTGCAGCAAAAACGATCACCTATACTCTTGCCATCGATAGCGGAGCAATTCTTAACCTGGGAACTTTCACCACATCTACCGCAAACGCGCTGACACTTGCAGGGAGCGGACAAGCGAGCGGTACCTGGGGCGGCACCGGTTCGGGAGCGGCAAACATAAATACGACTTACTTTGCGGCAGCAACCGGCCGGATAACTATTGCGACGGCCGGTGGAACCTACAGCCTTTCCGGAACTGTTTTCGAGGATATCAACTACGGCGGCGGCGCCGGGAGAAGTTTAGCCAGTTCTTCGGGTGTCGGTATAGCCGGTGTGCGTGTGGAGCTATACAACAGCGCGGGCGGTTTTTTGTCATCCACCACCACCAATGCCAGCGGTGTTTATACGTTTTCGCCCAGCAGCGGCAACTATATCGTCCGCGTTTCCAGCAACGGAGCAACCGGAATACGTTCCACCCGCGCCAACGGATCAACATGCACGACCTGCGTGCCGGTACAGACCTATCGCACCAATGCCTCAAGCGGCACGGCGCTCGCCGTTACCGATCATGTGGGCGGCCAGACACCGGCTTTGGTGGACGCCGGGGATAATACCGCCGGCGCCACACTGTCCTCGCTCACCACGTCAACGACCACGGCGCAATCCATCACCAGCGTGACGATAGGCGCCGCAAATGTTACCGGCGTTGATTTCGGTTTTAACTTCGACACCATAGTCAGCATTCGTGACAGCAGCCAGGGTTCGCTGCGCCAGTTCCTCATCAATGCCAACGCTCTGGGAGGTGAAGGATCTCTGACGCAGGCGGGCCAGACCGCCGGGCAGGAGACTTCAATATTCATGATCCCGAACGGCGCGGCCAATGGGGGCCAGAATACCGGTTATGCCAGCCAACTGACGACCAGCGGCGCGAATACAGGCGCGGCTGTGATTACCCTGACATCAGGCGCCCTGCCGACTATCAGCAGCGCCAACGTCAGCCTTGACGCGACCACCCAGACAACCAATGTCGGGGACACGAATTCCGGCACGGTCGGGACGGGCGGGACTGTCGGCACAATGGCTCAGTCGCTTTCGCAGTTCAACCGCCCTGAAGTGGTAATTTTGGCGGGAGCCACACAACTGAGCGCCACCGGGGCAACGGACATTATCAAAGGATTGGCGGTCGCTAATGGCAGTATCATCGTATCCGGCGGCAGTTCGCAGGTGAGAGAATGTCTGGCCGGGATGAACGCCGACGGCTCGATCAGCACGGTATATAGCGGGAATTACGGCATTACGATCGGCGCGGGGACAGGCATTCTTATTCACCACAACTATGTTAAAGTCAATAACAGCGGTATCCGCGGTGATACGACCGGCTCAAACGCAATCATTGAATACAACGAGGTCGATTCCCCGGCCGGCACACCCGGCGGAGGGCACACCGATACCTTTGACGGGATTCTTATCGTCGGAACAGCAACCGCTATAACGATACAATACAATCTCGTCAAAAACATGCGCGGCGGCGGCCTCGAATTCGGTTTTGCCGGAGGAACGGTGGTTAGCGGAACGGCTATCGGCAACACCATTACCGTCAATGGTTTTAGCAGCGCCGGCATCCGTTCTACTGAACCTATCGGCATCGTCGCCTGGGAATTGAGTGCAGGAAGCGCATTAACCATACAGCAGAACCTTGTTACCGGGAATGCCGGTCCGGGAATCACTGTTATTTCAGCAACCGGCGTGACCATCACACAAAACAGCATCTACGCAAACGGCTCCCTGACCACGGACATAGGCATAGAGCTTAATTCGGTCAGTGGCGATCCGAATACTTACACGGCTCAGGGGGTCACCATCAATACCGCGGGCTGTACCCATACCGGTCCGAACAACGAGCTCAATTTTCCCATTATACAGACGGCTCTCATTGCTGGCGGTAATCTGGTTCTCAGGGGCTGGGCATGCCCGGGATCGGCTATCGAATTATTTATTTCCGCCCCCGACGCGAGCGGTGGTTTCGGTTCGGGCAAGACCTATCTAACCACGCTGACTGAAGGTTCCGCGTCCGATACCGATAGTACCTCCTCCACCTACGGCCCCGGTGCTATCAACGGCCTCCTTCAGGGTACCGACACAACCAACCGTTTTACGTTTACCATACCGGTTCCTTCAGGAGTCGCCATAGGCACCGTGCTGACAGCCACAGAAACACTTGCAGGCAATACATCCGAATTTTCAGGAGAGGCTACGGTGGTCGGCGGGCCCAATCTGTTTATCCTCAAGTCGGCCAACAGCGCGAGCGGCAACCCCGGCAGTGTCCTTACATATACCGTTCAGGTAAAAAACACCGGCACCGGACCGGCCAATACGGTTACCCTGACCGATAGTCTCGGAAGCTATAGCGCGCTGCGCATATCCGCCTATTCGGGTTCTCCGTTCAACTTCACGGATGGCAGTCCGTCTTCCGGGCTGACGCTCGGCACACCGAAGTATTCATCGGACGGCGGCGCCACGTGGACTTATACGCTCACTTCGGGCGGGGGAGGAGCGCCGGCCGGATATGACGGTAACGTTACTAACTGGCAGATCCCAATGATTGGTACGATGAACGCAAATGGAGCTAATTTTACGCTCAATTACATGAGCATAGTCAAATAACCGGATATGTAAATATTTGTGCAATAAATAAGTAATAAATTAAAAAGGAGGTAATATGTTTAAGTTACGCTTATGGATAGTAATAGGAATATCCGCTCTTTTCTTAATTTCCACAGTTTACGCAGATAATGTTGTGGACGTAAAAAAAGACAAACCCGGTAGTAGTTCCGGTTCGTTCAGTAAATTCGTTCCGTCAGGTAAATCCGTTTCGTCAGGCAGTTCCGTTCCGTCAGGTAAATCCGTTTCGTCAGGCAGTTCCGTTTCGTCAGGTAAATCCGGTTCGTCAGGCAGTTCCGGTTTGTCAGGCAGAGCTGCTTCATCAGGCAGACCCGGTTCGTCAGGCAGAGCCGGTTCGTCAGGCAGAGCTGCTTCATCAGGCAGACCCGGTTCGTCAGGCAACTCCGGTTCGTAAGGTGGGGCACCATTTTCTTCTGGAAGCACACACAATTTTTATGCTCCTGCTTTAGAAAAACTAAAAGAATAGCGAGACCGGAAGCGCTGAAGACAAAGGTGCGCCTGCCGGTCGTAAAGAGTATGACGGCGCTGAACACAGGTAATGAATTCCGTGTCTGAGAAGTTTTCATAATTTTGATTGAACGAAAGACGAAGAAACGATGCCAACTTCAAGAGGATCGTTAAGCTCAGAATCAACCCGACATAAGATTTTGATTCCGGTCTTGATTTGCCTGGCTTTGGCGATACTTACGGTTATCACCTTTTGGTCACTCAAGGACTGCGGATTTATCAACCTTGATGATAATATCTACGTATATGAAAATGCTAATGTACAATCCGGTCTGCATTGGAACAGTATAGAAAAAGCATTTTCTTTCGAACTCATGGAGAAAAGCGGCAATTGGCATCCATTGACATGGCTGTCATTGATGCTTGACTATCAGATCTTTGGCCTTAACCCCTCCGGTTATCACCTGATAAATCTTCTCTTCCATGTTCTGAACACCATACTCCTTTTCCTGATATTACGCCGGATGACAAAGACACTCTGGCCAAGCGCCTTTGTAGCCGCTTTGTTTGCTATACATCCCCTCCATGTTGAATCTGTTGCCTGGATAGCAGAGCGCAAGGATGTTCTTTCCACTTTCTTCTGGATGCTCACCATGGGCGCGTACAGCTATTATATTGAACATCGGGGGGTCCTGAGATATTGCTTTGTTCTTCTGTTTTTTGTCCTGGGCCTGATGGCGAAACCCATGCTGGTAACCCTCCCTTTTGTGCTGCTGCTTCTCGATTACTGGCCCCTGAGGCGTTTTCAGGAAATAAAACCGGATCACAAAATCCGGAATGAATTATTTATGTCCGATACTTTTGATAAACGAAAAAAGAAATCTAATGAGAAACCGGCTATAGAGGAAACATTAAAATTAAAGAAATCAGTCGAGACCGAATATAGATGGTCATTGATCTATTCTTTGCTTTGGGAAAAAGTTCCCCTTTTTATCCTGGCAATACTTTCCAGTTTTGGAACATACATCGCCCAGCAAAAAGGAGGATTTGTCCAATCTATTGAAGCGCTTTCTCTGGGTGTTCGTATTGGAAATGCCTTAATTTCTTATAGCGCTTACATAGGAAAGATGATCTGGCCGGGCAATCTTGCAGTTTTTTATCCTCATCGAGGGGCGCTGGTGCCATGGCAGGTTTTGGGGTCGGCATTTATCCTTATAGCTATAACCTTGGTCGTGATATTCAGGACAAAGAGATCCCCTTATTTGGCGACAGGCTGGTTGTGGTATACAGGTACACTGCTACCCGTTATCGGTATCGTACAGGTTGGCGCTCAGGCCATGGCGGACCGATATACTTATATCCCCCTGATAGGGCTATTCATCATAGTGGCATGGGGTGTTCCGGAACTCCTGAAAAAATGGAACCACCGGAAAGAAATACTTTCGACATTATCCGCATTTAGCATTTTGTGCCTTTGTATGATTACATGGGCACAAGTCGGGTACTGGCAAAACAATATTAAATTGTATGATCACACGTTGAAAGTTACTGACAATAATTGGCTCATTTATAATAACAGGGGTCTTGCATATGACAACCTCGGCAATCACAAACAGGCGATTGAGGATTATGACAAGACGATCGAAAGCAAGCCCGGTTATGCCGATGCCTATTATAACAGAGGGCTTGCCTATAACAGCCTCCGTAATTACAAGCAGGCCATTGAGGATTATGACAGGGCGATCGACATAAACCCGGGTGATGCAGAAGCCTATTATAACAGAGGGCTTGCCTATCAAGGAATCGGTAATGACAGGCAGGCGATTGAAGATTATGGCAGAGCTATCGACATCAAACGGGACTTCACCGATGCCTATTATAACAGAGGTGTTGTTTATCTGACTCATCATAGTATTTCCGGCTGTAGCGACGCACGAAAATTATGTGAATTTGGGGATTGTGAATTATTGGAAGCCACTAAAGGTAAGGGAATTTGCCATTGATTCGATCGGTGCTCTAAAACATGATTGCAAATTGTAAACTACCACAAAATTGCAGTTTTGAATATTGAAGATTCCCCGATGTAAAGCGCTATCCGGGATGAATGATATGACTTATTACTAATACACCGTAAACTAACACGGCGGCCAATATCAATAACAGTATTGATATAATAATCTTTCCCGGTTTACTGAAAACTTCTTCATCTTCTTGCTTGGATTGCGTATAAACCCTGCGAAAAACTATATATAAACCAACAGCCCCTAATCCTAATTTAGTAATCATTTCCCTGCTGCTATTACTGATGCCCAGCGCTTCAGTCAGTCTATCATACCAATCGTAAAGGCCAAGTAAATCGAACAATTTGTACGCCCATTTCATGAGAAAGACGGGCGCAATCTTTAAAATGAACGGAAATACACAGCAGATGATCAGGAGGGTTACTAAAATTCTATCTTCGCATTTTTTTGTCAGTTTCATGGTTGGTTTCAATGCCAAACAGTTGTGTCCGCCAGGTAATCATTTACTCCGCTGACACTGTTTATATTATTCGATATTCATAAAAACAACACCACGGACAGTTGGACATATTTTATAGATAAAATAATTTTTTAACGATTGCGAGTTAAAAACTACCATAAAATTGCAAATTTGAAAACTGTGGATTACGGCAAGTACGATTTTTTGCCGATGCATATATTTTTTGTTTAACCTGACCATGAATCGGGGGACAGGGAATCAAGACCGATGAGCTCTCTGGCGTGATCGCACGCGGGATTATGGTTTCCGGTTTTCCATGAAGGCTCAAAACCCCGGCAGACAGACGGGCGCTGGTTATAAATCATGCATTGCACTTTTTGCCCCGGTTCTCCGCGAAGAGCAACGCATCTTCGCTCTTGAGGGCCAAGCCAGCGCATAGCCCTGCGAAAATTATCAACCTTAACCGTCTTGCCGACAGGAACGCCGCCTTCCAGGAAATCATCCGCTTCCGCCCAATAAAAGGATACTCGGAAATTAACGCAACACGCTCCGCAATCAAGACAATGATTTAATCTGTTTGTTTCATCTCCCATGGATTTGATTCCTCATTTTTTCGCTTTTTGGCATTAAGGAATACTGATTAGCGCTTATCATAAAAGAGCCGTTTTGAAAACTGCGGCTTCCCCGCCGCAAAACAATTCGCGCCGCTTAATAAACGGTTTGATTTCCGTTGAGGGCGGGTCATAGATTATACCTATTATTATCCTGCCATTCTATAAATATTGTATTTTTGTGGCGCTATTCTAAGACAACAATGAAAGAAAATATAAAGACGGTCGGAAGAACATGAGCAGTGTTTTTGATGTCATTCTGGTATCCTTTTGATTGCTTATAATGTTGAACGATATCGGGGGATTAATAAACCGGTTTCCCGCGAGGATAATAGGGTCAGCGCCCCATTAATTTGAGTATAGAATTATCAGGGCGATGTCCCCGATTAAAAAAAACTTTAAAAGAAAGGAGAATGAAAATGAAAAAATTAGGCCTGGGAATTTTATTGGCGGCGGTTTGCATTATCATTGTTTTACCGGCTTTCGCGCAAGATCCGGAAAAGGAAAAGGGATCCATGACGGGGATGGATAAAAAAATGATGATGGGGAAAGAAGATTGTATGCCGCATATGATGGGTATGATGCACATGATGGGACACATGGTCGCGACCGGTGACGGCGGCGTCATTGTTATGATGGGAAATAAACTTTACAAATATGATAAAGACCTCAATCTGAAAAAAGAGGTGGAAATAAAGATCGATATGAAAAAAATGCATAAAATGATGAAACACCAGATGATGCCGGACGGAAAAAAAGAAAATTCAAAAATGCCGGGCGATTCAGAAGAAACATCGGGACATTAAACGCGTCAGCCGTGATCGCGAAGCATTGTTGGTTATTTTGAAAAGGCCAAATATTAATGTGTCTTGACCTGTAATGAAGCTGCAGGTCGTGCCGGGGCAGGTTTTGTCTCGTCATCGCTGCAATAATATGGAATAAACCGGTTTCCTGCGAGGCAGATCACCGTGCGGCAAAGCGGTAAATTTCACAACATAACAAAAGGACTTATTTTTTTCTTTTTTATATTCGCGGATATGTTCATGCCTGTTAAAGTATCGGCGGGTCCGCCTTTTATAACGGACGATCCGGAGCCTGTCGAATACAGGCATGGTGAATTCTATATCGCGACGATGTATGCCGATAATAAGGATGGAGAACAAGGCACCCTGCCGCATTTTGAAGCAAACTATGGCGTTGTCCCTGATGTTCAGCTGCATCTCCTTGTTCCGTTTGCCTTCGCGCGTCCCGGCAGCGGTTCCACCTTTTACGGCATTGGGGATATTGAAACGGGCGTAAAGTACCGCTTTCTTCACGAGACCGATGTCATCCCGCAGGCCGGCATTTTCCCTCTTGTGCACTTTCCGACCGGCGACAGCGATCGCGGCCTTGGCGGCGGATATGCGACAGCTTTCTTTCCGCTGTGGCTGCAAAAAAGCTGGGGGCCGTGGACGACCTATGGCGGCGGAGGATACTGGATCAATCCCGGCCAGGACAATAAGAACTTTGTGCAGCTTGGATGGCTACTGCAACGCGATTTAACAAAGGCGCTCACTTTGGGAGCGGAAATCTTTTACTTCGGCAAGGACACAACCGATGGGCGCGACAGCACAGGTTTCAATATCGGCGGTATTATAAACTTAAGCGATGAACACCATATTCTTTTCTCCATGGGCGGTGATATCGCGGGGGATAACAGATTCTCCGCCTATCTGGGTTATCAATGGACATTTAGCCTGTTGAAAGAAGAGAAAAAATAGATTCCATACTTTCAGAATCTAAAATATTTTTAAGAGAATGATGCCTGATGAACACAGGCATTGAAACAACTTTAGGGGATGAAAAATAAATAATGGAGGTGCATAAACATGAAAATGCCAAGACCGATGGATGAAAGTTACAAACTGTTTATCGATGGTAAATGGGTTAACGGTAAAGATGGGAAAACATTCAAGACCTACTGCCCGTCCAACGGCGAACTTCTCGCGACCTGCGCCGAGGCCGGAAAGGAGGATGTGGACAAAGCGGTGAAGGCCGCGTGGAAGGCCTTCACATTATGGAAAGACGTAAGCCCGCAGGAACGCTCGGGGCTTCTGCTTCAGATCGCCGATCTGATTGACGCCAACAAGGATAAACTCGCCATGGTGGAAACGCTTGATAACGGCAAGCCGATCCGCGAGACGATGAACGTCGATGTGCCGCTGGCATCGGATCATTTCCGCTACTTCGCGGGCGTCATCCGGGCCGAAGAAGGACAGGCCGTCATGATCGACAAGGACACGTTGAGCATTATCCTGCGGGAGCCCATCGGCGTCGTCGGCCAGATCATCCCGTGGAACTTCCCGCTTTTGATGGCCGCGTGGAAGATCGCGCCCGCGCTCGCGGCAGGCGATACGGTGGTGATCAAACCGTCATCGGCGACACCGCTCAGCCTCCTGGAGCTGGCGAAGCTCCTTTCAAAAGTGCTGCCTCCCGGCGTCGTCAACGTGATTACGGGGGCCGGTTCAACCACCGGCCAGTATCTGCTGGATCATCCCGATCTGCGCAAGCTTGCCTTCACGGGTTCCACCGAGGTGGGCTACAGCATAGCCGACGCGGCCGCGAAAAAACTGATTCCGGCGACGCTTGAGCTGGGCGGCAAATCGGCCAATATCTATTTCCCCGACTGCCCGTGGAAAAAAGCCATCGAAGGCGTTTTGATGGGCATCCTGTTCAATCAGGGACAGGTCTGCTGCGCGGGTTCGCGTGTGTTCATCCACGAGGATATCTATGACAAATTCCTGAAGGAAACCATCGCCGAATTCAAAAAAGTCAAGGTCGGGCCTCCCTGGGAACCGGATACCACGATGGGAAGCCAGGTCAACGACGCCCAGCTCAAAAAGATTCTCGCCTATGTTGAGGTGGCCAAAAAAGAAGGGGCCAGTGTGGCGTGCGGCGGCGTTCAGATGAAGGACAAATGCACGGAAAACGGCTGCTTCATGATGCCGACGATCCTGAAGGACGTGGAGGCGAAGATGCGGGTGGCGCAGGAAGAAATCTTCGGCCCGGTGGTGTGCTTCATCAAGTTTAAGGAAGAAGACGAAGTCATCCGCATGGCCAATGACAGCGAATACGGCCTGGGCGGCGCGGTTTGGACAAAGGACATCAACAGGGCGTTTCGTGTCGCCAGAGCCATCGAGACAGGCCGCATGTGGGTGAATAATTACAACAACCTTCCGGCGCACGCGCCTTTCGGCGGATACAAGAAATCGGGTATCGGCCGCGAGACCCATAAAATGATGCTTGAACATTACACCCAGAAAAAGAATATTTTTATCAGCCTCACCGAAGAGAAGGTAGGCTTCTACTAAAATAAGCGCACACAGAGCGCCCCTCGGGTATCATTCCCTGAGGGGCCTCTGCGCCCTGTTGTTCAGGATAAAAACGATGCGCGGGAACCGGAGAAAAAAAACCATGATTACGCTTGAGACAAATGTGGAAGACATCGTGAAAGACTACCCTCAGGCCATCACCTACGGCATCTTAAACGGGGTGAGCCTGGTGTACTGCGTGGGAGCGTTCCCCACAACCTTAGGGGACCTGCTGCGCATCAAGAAAATCGCCGATCCGAAAGTTTTTGTGGACGGGTTGAACCAATACATCAAAGAGAATCCGGAGAAATGAGCCTGTGTGTCTTTGCGGGATTCGACATCGGATAAATTTTAAGGAAAATCAAAAGGCAGCTAATTGAAGAAAAGGAGGCAATGATCCGTGGAAACTTATACAGGCAAGACACTGGATAAACTGGTCGAGGAACAAATTACCAGATGGCAATCCAACCGGAAAAGAAAATATAAAAAACCGATACGGCCGGTCATCACCATCTCAAGGCTCCCCGGCTGCGACGCATGGAACCTGGCTAAACAGCTATCGGTTGAACTGGAAATAGATTTTTTCGATCAGGAGATCGTTGATCAAATAGCAAGGGATGCCGATGTAAGCCGCCGCGTCGTGGAAACCGTCGACGAGCAGGACAACTCCATCGTTCTTGACTGGCTGTCCACCCTTACCTCGGAGCGCCATCTCTGGCCGGATGAATACCTCGATCACCTGACCAGGATTATCGGAACCATCGGCGCCCATGGACACGCCGTTATCCTGGGCAGGGGGGCCAGCTACATTCTGCCGAAGGAAATCTGCCTTCGCGTTTTGGTTGTGGCGCCTCTGGATTTCAGGATTAAAAACGTCAGAGAAACCTACAAGGTCGCTGAAAAAGCGGCCCGGCAAAATGTGATGGGCAAGGAATCGGAACGCGTCGCTTTTATCAGGAGATATTTCCACGCGGATATGCTGAGCCCCGTCAACTACGATCTGGTTTTCAATACGGAAATGTGTGAAAAGGACTCGATAATCGAAATGATAAAAGCAGCCTATAATACGCGCAAGTGGTATAAATACTCGATGAGTTGATATCCGCAATTCATTGCTATTTAAAGACCTCTTTGAGATCCATGGAGGTCTTTTTTTATTTTCCCCCGAAAGCGCCCTGCTAAAACATATCGTTTCAGAGACCTGAAACGGCGGCGGCTTTTTCCGCCTGTAATCCCTGTTTTTCAAAATGATAATTTTATGCTAAGTTACAGGCGGTGATGGAGAGAGCCGTCATACACTCATTGATACCGCGAATAAAAGGATGGGGCCGCCGGTGGTTAGAAATCGCATAGTTGTTTTTTTTCTTCTTGTCTTTTTGATTTTCTCTCTCACGAGCTGCTTTATCATCACCGTCCCCTACAAAGTGGTGAAAGGGACGGTGAAGGGAACCTATTACATCGTAAAAGGAACCTATGAACTGACCGCCGGCACGACGCATCTGGTTTACAGCATCGGCAAATTTACGTTCAAAGTGGCGAGGGCTCCCATGGACTGGCCCCTCACAAGCGACGCCATCGAATCCATAGGGGGCATGCGGCCTAAAGACGCGATTCTCAAAGGCGTCGTGAAAGACTCGCCCTACGTGGTCAAGGGAAAAACATATTGCCCCATGTCTTTCGCGAAGGCGCGCTCTTACGAGCAGACGGGACTGGCCTCATGGTACGGTTATGAGAGCCTGCGCGGCAAGGGCGATCACATGACGGCCAACGGCGAGGTCTTCGACCCGGGCGGGCTCTCCGCCGCGCATAAGCTTTTGCCCATTCCCATGCATGTCAAGGTCACGAATCTGGAAAACGGCCGCTGGATCATCGTGCGCGTGAACGACCGCGGTCCGTTCCCCAGCGATCACAACGCCGCCTCCGGCGACCGGATCATTGACCTAAGCGAGGGCGCGGCGAAGAAACTTGGCTTTCATGATCAGGGCGTGGCCAAAGTAAAAGTGACAGCCATCGAACTCAAAAATGAGGGATAAAAATAAAGGGGACGGTTCTATTTAATTCTTTGGCTTCGAATTCGAAAAAAATATCAGGGAGGTAAATCATGAAAAAATGGATTATCGGAATACTGGTAGTGCTTGCGGTCGCGGGCGGAATATTCTGGGTGACGGCGGACAACGACATGCGCGCGCTCATCTGCCACCTGCCGCACAACAGGGATGTGCTTTTCTGGTCTGTCCCTCAGCGTGACGCCGCCTTCCGCGCGATGGACCGGATTCCTCTGGTTGCCAAATCCCGGATCATTTCAAAAGACGCGGACGTCTATCCCTTGCCCGTGGGAGCGCCGCTTAACATCGGTGTCGATGTCGATGCCTATATGAAGGACCAGCGCGCCGCGGCATTGATAATTATTCAGGACGGTAAAATCAGACTCGAAAAATACGGACTCGGCTTTAGCAGCGCCGGACGCTGGACCAGCTTCTCGGTCGCGAAATCGATCACTTCAACGCTTGTCGGCGCGGCAATCCGAGACGGCTATATCAAAAGCATCAACGACAAGGTATCGGACTACATTCCCGATCTCAAGGGCTCGGTCTACGATGATGTCACGATCAAGCAGCTTTTGACCATGACATCGGGCGTGAAGTGGAATGAAGATTATGCCGACCCCAAATCGGACGTCGCTTTGTTTAACGAGCATAAGGCCGAGCCGGGCGTCGATGTGACCGTCAGCTATATGCGCAAGTTGAAGCGCGAAGCTCCTCCGGGCACGAAATGGCTTTACAAAACCGGCGAGACCAATCTGATCGGCGTGCTGGTCAGTTCCGCGACTAAAAAAAACCTGGCCGACTATTTGTCCGAGAAGATCTGGCGTCCTTTTGGCATGGAGCAAAACGCGAGCTGGCTTTTGGGAAACACCGGCCATGAAATCAGCGGCTGCTGCGTGCAGGCATGCACACGCGACTTTGCCCGCTTTGGCCTTTTTATGCTTGGCGGCGGCGTGGCGAAAGGAAAAGCAGTGCTGCCCGAAGGTTGGATCGCCGAGGCTACGGCAAAACAGGCCGATACCACCGATGCCGACTTTAACTACGGCTATCAGTGGTGGACCTTTAATGACGGCAGCTATGCGGCAAGGGGGATTTTCGGACAGGGCATCTTCATCGATCCCAAACGCAAACTCGTCATCGCGTCAAACGGCGACTGGCCGCACGCCACCGATCATCAGGGCGGCGATCAGGCTAAAAAGCGCGTCGCGTTTTACAGGCAGGTGCAACAGGCGATTGATAACGAGGCCAAACCCACAAAATAAGGAAATAAAGGGAGAGGACAACTCTGTAATAAAAAGCCGGATGCTCAAGTTGTGCTTTGTTCGGTCGAGTCTTTTTGACTCGACCGAATCTTTCGTAGTTCGGGTCTTTAGACCCGCCAAAAATAAGCGCACCTGAAGGTACGCACTACGAATACAAGAAACATCGTCCACTGTCATTGCGAGCCGCATCTCATGCGGCGCGGCAATCTCACTTTACCTGTCCCCCTTTGGAGGGGGTGTCGCGAAGCGACGGGGGAGGGGCAACCCTGCCCCACCGTCAATGTGTGATAAAGGGGACGGTTCTATTTAAATCCTGAATTAAATAGAACCGTCCCCTTTACTCTTAAAAAATTTGAATTATCTTGATAATTCCGGCCAGCACAAACGCGCCCGATACCCAGTATTTCAATTTCGGGATGATCCGGCTCAGGAATTTTTCTCCCAGCGTGATGGACAGATAAATAAGGATCAGGAAAAGAAAAAAAGTGGAAAGAAAAACACCGCTTCCAAAAGAGGCCGCGTTAGCGGCTGAGGCAAAATGATTGCCGAGATGGAAATTGCTCGCGATTAACAGCGCCGCGAACCCGAAGATGTTTTTCGGGTTGACGATGCTGATGGTGAAGGAGCTCGCGTAATTCATCAAAAAATCCTTCCGCACAGCGCTGCTGGAAAGATCCGCCTGTTTAGGACCTGCCGCCTGTTGAGGGCTTGATGAAAGATAAAACAAAACGCCAATGATAATGGATATCGCGCCGCTTACCGCGTTAATAAAATTATTGCCACCGTTGTGCGACACCACTCCCATGATCGACGTCAGCAGCATAAACGATATGACGGCATGAATAAACATGGCCGTGACGCTGCCCAGCGCCGTCGCCATTCCCTGCATCCAGCCGAAACGGAGGCTCCTGTATAGACAAAGCGTTCCATTGGGGCCCACGGGAATCCCAAGAACCGACCCCGCCATTATTCCGAAAACAAACAAACTCTGCATCATCGCTGTCACACGCCCTGTTGAAATTGATTCCGGTTTATATCACCTGCCGCGCCGGGAGCACAAGGCTCCATTCGCGCCGGCTTTCGCGTTTTCACATCCTTCATAATGAGCTTTATTTTGCTGCCGATATGCTCTTCATCGCGCTCGATCCGGTCGACATAGTGAATGTAGATAGGCAGGCATTTTACCGCGAGCGATTCCATTTTGTCTTTAATCAGGGACTCAACCATCATGGCGTACGTATCTTTGTCATGGCCCTTCTTAAGAACCAGATTAAGATGCAGGCCGTCATCCGCGTGAATCACCTGATACTGCCTGAGCTCATGAAGCGCGCCAAGGGGTGACCGGAAATGCAGAGGATGCACCTGCACTGAATCTGACGCTATCCCCTCCATTTCCAGGATATCGTCGCACCGCCCTTCGATGTGCTCGATCAGGCGGAAAGGCCTGCCGCAGGTGCAGGACGCGGCGGAGATTCTGACCATATCCGTGATCTCATAGCGGATAAGCGGCTGCGTGTACGAAAACAGATTCGTAATCAGAATTTTGTGTCCGAGCACGCCGTCGGGCACGCGCCGGTTGTGTTCATCCACCACTTCCACAATCGCCAGATCCTCAAAGATATGAACCCCCTGATGATGAGAGCAGTTGACCCCTAAAAAAGGCACCTCGGTCATGGCGTAATTGTTAAACGGCGTCACACCCCAGGCCGACTCCATCTTTTGTTTCATGTCATCCGTGCAGATTTCCGCGCTGATGACCATGACCCGCGGAGAAATCCTGAGGTTCCCTTCCATCTGTTCCATCGCCAGAAGCGCGCCGATGGACGGATAGGCAAAAAGGATTTCGGGCTGGAACTCATTGAGGCATTCCACAAGGTATTCAATCGATTCGGTGGCGTTTAGCTTCTTCACTACCGTAAGGCCGAAATCCATGCTCTCGGGCAGGCGGGAGGTTCCATGCCGCGGATTATTCGCCCCAATCGTGCAGATTTTCAACCTGTTCGGAAGGCGGGGCGTGACATTCATATAACGTCCCACCCGCAGCATCGCGGTCAGCACGGCAATCCATTCGTCGCGGTTATAGACAAAAATGCCGGCAAGCCCGGAACTGCCGCTTGTCGATAACACGCGATACTTGCCCAGATAATACTCATCGTGCTCAAGCTGTGTGAGATGATCTTCAATATCCGCAAGATTCAACCGCGGATCGGTGACAACCTGATTGAAATTGTCCATCATGGTCTCTTTACTAAGGACAGGCAGGTCATCGAGAAGAAAAGGTTTTCCGCAATCGACGTGAGCAAACGCTTTTTTGTAGAAAGGGGAATTAAGGGCTGCGTGCCTGACCACATCCTGCAGCCGCTCCTGCTTAAACGCCTGAAGTTTTTCAGGCGTCCATTGATCGCGCGAAGCAACTTCCCCGATCGACATCAGCGCCTGAAGGCCGTCTTGCAGCCGTTTCACATGATAGGCAACTCTCATCATCGTATACCTTTTTTAAATAAATAAAATATATTTACGTGGAAACGAGTCGAGTTAAATCCGTGAATCCTGCTTTTGCGTTAACTCATAACACATCATTACCATTATTTCAAACGATCATCACGGCTTTAATAGTACTTGAAATAAAAACCCGATTATTATAATTTATTCTGCAGGAAACAACATATGGTCAAACAAACATAACGCAAAATGGAGGCCGCATGTCCGATCAGATAAATTTTCAAAAGTTACGCTCCCTGACTATTTTCAGAGAACTCGACAAAAAAGAGATCGAAACCATCCAAAAACACATGTTTGAACAAAGCGTTAAAAAAGACTCCATGCTGTTTATGGAGGACATGCCCGGAGAATTTCTCTATATCATCGTGTCGGGCCGGGTCGACATCATCAAAGAGACCGTCGACAAAGAAAAAATAATCCTGGCCTCCATGGGACCCGACGAAATCATCGGAGAGATGTCGCTGATCGACTGTCAACCGCGCAGCGCGACCGGCGTCACCAGCGAGGATTCCGTCCTGATGGTCATCAAAAAACAAAATTTCGACGAGATGCTTCAGTCGGACCCGCGCATAGCGGCAAAACTGCTCATGGGCCTTTTAAAGACCGTCAGCAGACGTTTGAGGATCATGGACAAGAAAATCGAAGGGATTAAAAAAATCGTCAAAAGATAGATATCGTAACCGCGACAATTTGGGGGTGTTTTATGTCAGACGATAACGGGAATTTACTGGTAGGTTTTATCATCGGCGCGCTGGTTGGGGCAACTTTGGGGATTTTGTTCGCGCCCAAAAGCGGCCGGGAGACGCGTGAAGATATTGCCCGCAATACCGATAAGCTTTTAGTCAAAGCAAAAGACGAATATAAAAAAGCCGCCGAAAAATGCACCGATGCCATAAGCGGCGCGGAATCCTTCAAGGAGTATTGGGAAGAAGACATCGAAAAACCCGCTTAATAAGACAACTCTGCAAAAAATCCGGATGCTGCTTGGCAATTCCTAAGCTGTCATTGCCCGACTTGATCGGGCAATCCATAATATGTTTTAGGTCGAGTCTTTTTGAATTCGGCAGCGAGTGCAGACCCCGCAGCACACTGCGGGGTTAAGCGAGCGAATAATAAATTATTACTTTCCCTAAGAATCGAAGTCTCTCCCAAGGCTTGCCTTGGGAGGCCTTCAATCGCCCGAATATTTACATGCTACGATTATAAAACAGCGTTCGCTATCATTGCGATCCGCATCTCATGCGGCGTGGCAATCTATCTTTTCGGCCGCTCTTCCTGTCAGGGTACTGTCGCGTGAACGATTCGCCACCAGGGCTTAACGTATTGGCCGCTGTTTCCGGCAAAATATTTTTCTTTCAGTTCCGCCGCGCCCACATCCACCACATCGCAAAATCCACGCGCGGCCAGGAATGATTGTATTTCCCCTTCTCCGATTCCAAAAGTGAAGGGCTCGGCGCTGCGGCTCATTTTCTCAAACTCACTGCGCGCGCCGCGCATGCCGCAGGTTCCATCCAGAAGAGACTTCACGATATAATCAAACAACACCAAACTGCCGCTGCCGCCGCTCGACACAATGAATTGCAGAACCTCGTCCACCGCTTCGGCCGACAGATAGGGTGTCACGCCCTCCCACAGGAATATCGTCCTGCATCCATCCTTATAACCGCTGAGGCGGAGTTTGCCGGCGAGTTTTTCAACAATGAAGTCCACCGGCACGTAAATCACCCTGTTTGTCACATCGCCCGGCATGCTTTGAACTTTCAATTTTTTTGCCGCCGATGTTGCCGGATGGTCCACTTCAAAAACCGTGACCCCGCCCATAAGATCGGCAAACCGGTAAGCGCGCGAGTCGTAGCCGGCGCCGAGTATCACCAGTTGTTCCGGGTTATCCGGCAGCCGCTGCCGCAGGAATTCATCGAAATAGCGCGTGCGGGCGATAACGTAGTAGTGATGCCCCGCGAAGAGCGTCTCCATCAGCCACTCGACGCCGTCGCGCAGCGGCCGCGCGCAAAGCGGCAACCTGTATATTGCGCCAAGGAATCGCTCCGCGTACGGATCATAACAGATGCGCTCCCGCGGCGCTTTGCGTGTCTCGATGGCGCGTGAGAGCGCCATCTGCTCGGCGGTTTTGCTGGATCGTGACTTTTTTATGGCTCTTCTCCTCCATGGAAGGACAACCCTGAAAAAAGCCGGATGCTACGTTGCGCTTCATCCATCGTTGTTGCGGCGTACGCAAAGTACGCCTCACTCCTCATGATTTGCGCGCCTTGCCTGCGGCCTTTTTACACGGTTGTCTGAGAGATTGCTACTCTATCAATCCTCAAGTTCGGTCGAGTCTTTTTGACGCGACCGTTCATTTATTCTTACTTCACCTTCGTCGGCTTGAGCATTTTCAGAATATCCTTGTAACCTCTCTGCTGGGCGTAATTATACGCGGTCCAATGGCTCGCGTCCTCTATACTCTGCTCCGCGCCTTTGCCGAGTAAAATTTTCACGATGTCCGTGCGGCCCCTTTGAGCCGCCGCCATCAATGCTGTCTGATTATCTTTGCCCTTCGCGTTGACATCCGCGCCCCTGTCCACTAAAAGTTTTGCAATACCGGTGTGTCCCGCCAAAGCCGCGGCTATCAGCGCGGTCACTGTTCCCTTCCCCGCGTTGATATCCGCGCCTTTTTCGATCAAGGCCCGGACCGCGCCGGTACGGCCGTTGCCTGCCGCCTCTATCAATGCCGTTTTGCCTAAAGAATCCTTCGCGTTGACATCCGCTCCCTTGCTGATTAAGAACTGCACCATATTCGTATGGCCGTTCGCGGCCGCTTCCATAAGCGCCGTGCTGGCCCCTTTGGCGTTTACATTCGCTCCGTTTTCAACCAGCGCTTTCGCGACATCCATATGACCCTTGGCGGCCGCCTGGATTAACGCCGTTTCGCCCGCCATATCCGCCGCGTTTACGTCCGCGCCTTTCTTAATCAGGAGTAACACGACATCCGTATGGCCCTTCTGCGCGGCTTTAATCAGAGGCGTGCGGCCGGTAATGCTTTTCCCTTTTTCATTGACATCGGCGCCTTTATCGATCAGGGATTGAACGGCCGCGGTATCCCCGGAACTTGCGGCTTTAATAAGATCAGTCGCTAACATATCGTCAGTTGTATCACCCAGTGTTGATACGCTGTCCCAAAAATCCCTGCCTCCGGCCGATTTCAGAGCTTGGATGATGTCATCGTATCCACCCTTCTCCGCGTACATCAGAGCCGACATACCCGTCTTGTCCCTGACGTTTACGTCCGCGCCTTTTCCAATCAAATACTGCACAATATCCAAATAACCGGTCATGGATGCCAGCATCAGCGCCGTGACCCCTGCCTTGTTTATCGCGTTGATATTCGCGCCCCTGTCAAGCATTAGCTTTGTGATCTCGGGATGTCCGGAAGAAGCCGCTATCATGAACGCTGTCCCCGAACCCTTATCCAGATTCATATCCGCGCCCCTGTCCAGCAATGCCTTCACGATTTCAATATGACCGTTGGCTGCCGCGGCCGCAAGCGGCGTATAACCCATGTCATTTGCCGCGTTCAAATCCGCGCCCTTCTCTATCAAAGCCCTGGCGGTTTCCGTCATGCCGCGGTCGGCCGCGATCGTCAGCGTCGTCTCGTCGCTGAATTTCGCGTTCGCGTTAGCCCCGTTATCGAGCAGGAGACGCGCGACATCCTCATGACCCTGACTGATCGCCCACATCAGGGGCGTATAACCGTCACTGCCCGCCGCGTTGACATCCGCGCCTTTTTCGAGCAGAATCTTCGCGACCCCGGCGTGGCCGTTAAAAGCCGCGCCGGTCAGGGCCGTATAGTCGTAACTGCTCTTCGCGTTTACATCCGCCCCGTTCCCGATCAGGATCTTTACGATTTCCAACTGTCCATGATCGGCGGCCAGTTTTAAAGCGGTGATTCCTTCTTTATTTTTCGCATCAACATAAACTCCCTGCTTTAACACGTCCCGCACGGCATTGACGTTGCCTTTCTCAATCGCTTCAAAAAGTTTATCTTCAAGAATACCGGCTGAGGCATTGAATGCCGGAATAAGGCATGACAATAATATCAAAACGATCCATAAAGATACGCGCTTCATAAAATCCTCCCGAAAGTGTTTAAACGACTTGCTGAAAATAATCTGTACGATTTTCAATCTACACTTTATTATGTATATTTTCAATAAATACTGAAACAGGGACAACTCCGTAAAAAAGCCGGATGCCGCGTTGTGCTTCATCATTCGCTTTGACAGCATACTCTCGTTGTCTTTGCGAGCCGCATCTCATGCGGCGTGGCAATCTCTATCCTCTACTGTCCCCCTTTGGAGGGGGTGGCGCAATGCGCCGGGGGATGGACATACCCTGAATCACACATTTAATAATTTTTCATTTTATGCTACATTGCGAATCATAAAAAAATAATATAAATTTCATTCACCGGAAGAAAAACATCATGAAATTAAAATTTCTCCTGATTTCTTTAATCGTGATCATCTTATCCGTCCCGGCTCTTTGTTTTTCAAAATTGCCGGACCCGGATAACTGGGGACAATACGGCGAAAATGCCTATTACAATAAAACAAATATCACTAAATCATCCGACACGGCTTCCGTCTGGACCTACACAACGGTAACAAGCGATATCAGGGAAAAGACCATCGCGATCAAAAAAGAAGAAGATCCGGAAAAAGCCGCGAAATATCAAAATTTCGATCACATCGTCATGCGGACCGAAATTGATTGCAAATACAAAGTATGGAAACAGGACGATATTACATTTTATGACAACAATGATAATATATTAGACGAGCAAAAAGATATTGAAACTCAATGGGGAAGCATCATTCCCAACTCTTTAATAGACCGGTTATACGACAAAGTCTGTACATTTAAGGGAGACTTACCGCCCACGCCCGAAAAACAGATTGTTCAAGCCGCGGAACCGGCGCCCGCGCCAACGTCCGCGCCCGCGAAATCGTCAGGCATAGCCCTGGAACCAACGTCCGCGTCCGCGAAACACCCTGTTGAATCCGCGGAACCACCGGCGGCACACGGAAGGCAGCTTGGCGCGGCCTGGGAATATCTGACGGATAATGTTTATTACAATAAAAAGAATATCAAAAAATCATCCGGCATGATTTCCGTCTGGACATATAATATCGTGACAGACGAATTCAGGGAACAAAAAATTGAGACCATCAAGAAATACGATATGGAAAAAGCCAGAAAATATGAATTCTATGACCACAACGACGTTTTATCGGAAATCAATTGCCGCAAGAAACTTATCCGAACAAAAATGTATGTGGATTATGAAGACAACGGGGGAGAACTATTCAGCTATACCTATAAAAGCCGTGATTGGAAAAATATAACACCCGGAAGTCTGGGTGAAAAATTATATCAAAAACTTTGCGCACCCGGAAAGACGCCCGGAAAGCGCCCCGGAAAACATCATTGAAGAAAAAATCCAAAATTCATTGATCAGGAAAAAAACAAGATAAAGGTGTTGAAACCAAACAGCCATAAAGTACAACTATCCCCTTTATACCCTGAATTTGCCGTATTGACCATCGGTCATATTTTTTATTGACCAGCAGTCACGTTTCATGATACTCTTACTTTTAATGAGCATAACGGTATCGGGAATGGATTTCATTTGAAAATAAATTATGATTAATTTAATATTCATTTTGGAGGGTCTTCATGAAATTACGTGATGTAGTAAATATCTTGAATGCCGAAGTGATCACGGGTGAAGATAGTCTGGACATAGAAATAAAAACCGCGTGCGGGGCCGATTTGATGAGTGATGTCCTGGCCTTTGTCAAAGGCGGCAGCCTTCTTCTCACCGGATTAACCAATCCTCAGGTTATCCAAACCGCCAATATTCTGGATATCCCCGCGATTGTGCTGGTGAGGAACAAGAAACCTTCGGCCGAAATGATCGCGTTGGCCAATGAGTTTAAAATCCCCCTTTTAACCACAAAATATGTTCTCTTCGAATCAGCGGGACGTCTCTATGCCAACGGCATGCTCCCCCAGCCGGCCGTTGAAAATACCGGCAAGAAACGTTGATCACATCAATTACGGAAATGGTTCTCTTTATAATTTTAGAATCATCCCCTTTTCTTATCTCAAAACTTCCAGCAACATGAACACACGAATTTTCAGCATGTAATGTTTATCTTAAAAGAATTGACATACAGATTGAAATTTCCTATGTTTTCTCAATCGGAGGGGCAATTTCCCGGTTTTGTTTCGCGCGAAGGCTTCGCGCGATGGAGACACACATGGCTGATGGCAAAAAGGTGAAGGACGCGAGCGTTTCGCGAAGCCGGCGTGAAAAAGTTTCTACAGCTCACACAGCGCGGGAGACAACCGGCATCATGGGCATCCTGCAATCATCGCCCGCGCCCGGCTGGCTTTGGGGCATGCTCCTTGCCCTCGCGGCGATCATCGCCTACGGGCCTCTGTGGCACGCGGGATTCATCTGGGATGACGATACCTTTTTGTTTAACAATCCCCTGATCAAACAGGCAGACGGCCTTTATCAATTCTGGTTTACCGCCAAAGCGCCCGATTACTTTCCGCTGACATCCACCACCCTCTGGCTGGAATGGCGCATCTGGAACAACAATCCGCTGGTCTACCACATTGTCAACGTGCTTTTGCATGCCTTAAGCGCCGTGCTGATCTGGCGGGTGCTCGTCCATCTGAAGATTCCCGGCGCGTGGCTTGCAGCGGCCCTGTTCGCGGTTCATCCCGTCAATGTGGAATCGGTGGCGTGGATCACCGAACGCAAAAACACGCTTAGCATGCTGTTCTACGTCACAAGCATTCTATATTATCTTAAGTTTGAAGAAACAGATATGCGGCGCTTATACGCGATCGCGCTTTGTTCTTTTATGCTCGCGTTACTGAGCAAAACAGCCGTAGCCCCCATGCCCTTCGTGCTTTTGGGCATTGTGTGGTGGCGGCGAGGCAGGATCACAAGCCGCGATGTAACACTCGCCCTGCCTTTTTTCGGAGCAGCACTGCTTATGGGCATGATCACCATCTGGTTCCAATCCCATAACGCCATCGGCGCGGAAATCGTTCGCGCGGATAACTTTTGGTCGCGCCTCGCGGCCGCGGGTATGGCGCTGTGGTTTTATCTCTACAAGGCGCTTGTGCCTGTCAATCTGATATTTGTTTATCCCAGGTGGCAGGTGGACGGGGCAAAACTGATTTCATATATCCCGGGGCTTTTGGCAATTGCGGGTTTTGCAGTGCTTTGGCGCAATCGCAGCAAGGGATGGGGCAAGGCGAGTCTCTTCGGATTTTCGTACTTTGTCGTCATGCTTCTGCCTGTCTTGGGATTCCGGGATATTTATTTCATGCGCTTTTCTCTTGTGGCGGACCACTGGCAGTATTTCGCGATCATCGGCCCTATCGCGCTTGCGGCCGCGGGAATTACACATGCCTCCGCCCGGCTGGAGAAAAAATATGAAATGCTTGCGCCGGTTGTATGCGCAATCCTTCTGCTGATTTTGGGCGCTCTGACCTGGCGGCAAACATGCCCCTACATTGATAGCGAAACGCTTTGGAAAACGACCATCGCGAAAAATCCCGCCTGCTTTCTGGCGCACGAAGAACTGGGCAACATCTATAAAGAGAAAGGCCAATTTGACGAAGCCATAAACCAGTATCAGGAGACCATCCGCCTGAATCCCGGTTACGCGGGCGCATACTACAACAGGGGAATTGCCTACGCCAAACTTGAGCAGTACCAGCCGGCAATCGAAAGCTACAATGAAGCCATCAGGCTGTCACCCGATGATGCTTCCTATTACAACAACAGGGGTTCCGCCTACCTGAAACTTGGCCGGTATCAGCAGGCGTTTGATGATTTCGGCCGCGCCATCCGCCTTAAACCGGATTACGCCGATGCCTACTACAACAGAGGAATTGCCTACGGCAGATTAGAACAATACGCCCCGGCCATTGAAGACTTAAACAGCGCCATCCGCCTCAAACCGGATTATGCCGACGCCTACAACAACCGCGCGATTATTTATTTTTTGCAGGGCAACAACGAATTGGGTTGTAATGACGCGAAAAAAGCCTGTGACTCAGGAAACTGCAAAGCGCTCGAACTCGCCAAAGGTAATAAATACTGCAATTTTTAATGAAGGCGAGTACAACCAGTTAGGTTCGGTCGAGTCTTTTCGACTCGACCGAAACATTGATAAATCTTTCGGACAACCTTGTAAAAAGGCCGCAGGCAAGGCGCGCGAATCATGAGGAGTGAGGCGTACGTAAAAAGTACTCCGCCGAGACGTTTGATGCAGCACAACTTGAGCATCCGGCTTTTTTACATGGTTGATCCCCTTTATTTTCCGGGTGCGGGTTGAACCGCTTTGTCAATAATCAGTCTCCTGCGGAAGGCGTCGGCCTCCTCTCCAAACATATTATTCTGAAGCTCTGTTATTCTCTTCGATTTTTCGTTGCTGTCGAGCGCCGGATCGTCATTGATCGCGCCTTCCTGCGCGTAATAATCTTCCTCTCTCTTTTTATTATCCGCGATCACCCTGTCAACCTCGTCAAGACGGTTCAACTGATCCTGAGAAAAGAACTCTTTCCTGAATTCCCTGTCCCTTGCCTTCCTTTCCTCATCGGAACCCATTTCCGCCAGGTCCTTCTGATATATCTGAAGTTTCTCGTAGTAGCGGTTCAAAGGTTCGCTTACAGCGTCGACTGAATCGGCATCGTCACCCCACATGTCCTTTTTCAGAGAAGCGATAATTTTTTCCTTTTCCGCGCCATACTTGCCCGCGTCGCTTGCTATCGACCCTCGCCTGATCAGGTATTCTTCGGATTTCAGACTGGGACCGAACAGGGCATCCGCTGTCTCGCCTCCGAACACTTTCCGCCTGTAGTCCTGTATTCGATGAAGATACTCAACCGCCTCCGCCGCCGTGGAAGGCGTGCCCCAAGATCTCGTCTCGTCATGAAGTCCTTTGTTATAATAGGCATATGTCTTATAGACCTCGAAAAGCTTATCGGCCATCTCATGCGTCGGCATGTCGGCGTAAAGATAGTCATGCACCCTTTGCAGCAGCTCTTCCATGTTTCTCGAGTCCTTGAATTTATCGTCCAGGAAAAAGAAATATTTAAGCGTATAGGCGTTTATCGGGTCATTTTTAAAGTAATCCTTTACTTTTTCCGGGGAGAAATCCGCCGTGTTGATGAATTTTATGACATCCTTTGCCGTGACCCCGGAGTTTCTGTCAAACACATATCCTTCATGTATTTTTCCGGTTTGCATTTTAATTGCCACAATGACCACGATCACGATGACAATCACGAGTCCGGCATCTGCGATAATTTTTCTTTTGTTCATAACTTCTTCCTTAAAAAATGGAGTTATCAGACCGCTATCATATTAAAGTTTTCATGATATTTACCGGGATTGCGGCCGAGGCCTGCGCGCTACCTTTTAAATGATGACCGCATAAATAAAGAAAAGCGACACACTGTTTTATCATGCCGCTTTTCTCATTGTGTATGCTATGTACTTACAACAGTTTTTCCATTTAACGCCTAATACCCTTTCCCTTTCAGGTCCTTGACCATACTCACATAGAACCCCGGCGCATCGAAAAACGGGGTTACATCAAGAAACTGGTCGCACATGTTCACGTGTGATACACCGCCGCCAAAAATTGATCCGCCCTGATTCCCGCGGTATGTGCCCCACGGAGCCGACCAGGTGGAAACAAGACCGTCATTGGAGCCTTCGTACCACCATAATATGGCCGCTGAAGCCGTGAAAGGCAATTTGTCCAGGATTGGAGGGGCGTTCATGGTCGCTGACCAGCTCTGATAGTAGACGCCGGAAGCATTCGGTGTGTTGGGATTGAACGTGTTGGTCATGAAGTTCACAGACAGCCATTGAGCCGCCGCCACGGAGTTCTGTTGACCGCCGAAGAGAAAGTAGTATACATCCGTGGTCAAACCGGATATCCAGCCGCCGAGATCCGCATCGAGCGAAAGCAATACATCAGCCACTGAACTGCCGCGGTTCGGGCTGGATACCGTGGTCAGTGATGCCACTTTGGACGACATGCCCAAATTGGATATCATATACCTCGCGTCCAATCCTCCCTGGGAATGACCGATGATATTGACCTTGGAAGCTCCCGTTGTCGCAAGAACCTGAAGGACATAAGTCTGTAGCTGAGCCGCGCGGGCCGACGTGGCCGCCATCGCGGTTTGATTGGATTGGAACACCTGCGCGCCATGGCTTGCCAGTGCCGACGGGATGTTGTACCAATATCCAATACCCAGTAAACCGCCTGCCGTATATCCCATACCATGTGATAATACGATGGGATATTTCGTCGCGCAGGTTGTGTCAGCGAAAGACACTAAAGGAAACGCGCTTACCGAAAAGACAAATACAAGCAAGATTATTAATTTCCTCATCTATCACCTCCCCATTTTTTTCCGGTTCAAAAAAATTTTAAGGTTTCAAAGTAAATTAACATTTTACGCGAGTACATAGCTTGATATTTTGTAACATCGTCACGAGAAAAATGCAATGAATCTTTAGCCGTTTTATAAAAAAAAGGGGGCGGTTTGAACCGTCCCCTTTTTTCTGATATTTATTCATCCGGATTAATTGTCTTCGCCTTCATCCTGAACTTTTTTTCTTGAAGAATGCTTTTTGGATTTTTTCTTCTTCAATGCTTTCTTCTTACTAAGCGGCGCTTTCCCCGCCGCGCAAAGTTGATGATATAATTTTTCACCAAGGCTGCCGGGTTTTATAACTTCCCATTCACGCTTGGTATAAGTATAACTGTGCAGTTCTTCCCCGGCATCGTCATAATCCACATACATATTCGTTTTGGCAAGTTTCTTTTTGCAGTTAATTTCCGACAATACAACATTGTGGTCATAATATTCGTATTGTCTGGCTTTCTCTGGATCGGTTTTCCTGATGCTCGCGATCTTCTTTTCCCTGAAATCGTCTGTTACAATATTATAAGTCCAGACGGATATGGCTTTGGCTGTTTTCCTGATCGTCTTGTTATTGTAATAAACATTATTCGTTAGAGCTTCCCATCCCTTACCGAATGGTTTTCCGGATATTGCCGATGATTCCTCCTCCGCTGTGTCCCTCATCGCTGTTTCTCTCATCGGTGCTTCCCTCACCGGTGTTTCTTTTGCCCGCTCTTCCCTGAACCGCCGTTCCTTCGCCCGCTCTTCCCGCGCTTCATCTTCCCTGGCCCGCTGTTCACGAGCCTTATCTTCCTTTTCCTGCTGAACTCTGGCCCGCTCTTCATCTTCCCTGGCTCGCTGTTCACGAGCCTTATCTTCCTTTTCCTGCTGAATTCTGGCCCGCTCTTCCCGCGCCTGCTGTTCCTTCATCTGCTGTTCTTTTATTTTCTGTTCTCTGGCCTTCTGTTCCTTTTCGCGTTCTTCCCTGGCCAGTTCCTCTTTCGCCTGCTTTTCCTTCAGCAGTTCTTCTTTTGCCAGCCGTTCCTTCTCCTGCTGTTCTTTTATCTTTCGATCCTTTGCCTCTTGTTCCCTATCCAGCACTTCCTTTGACGGTTTTATATTCTGAATCGCGGATACTTTGTTGTATAATTTTTCAAATATACTGTTGGGCTTGATATCTTTCCATTCACGATCTCTATAGACGTTGCTCTCTATAACATTTCCCCTGTCGTCATAATCCGCGACTTCTTTTAATTTTCTTTGTTTATTATTTAAATCAACTTCCCACAAACTCAGGTAGTGGTCGTATTTTTGATATTTCGCGGCTTTATCCGGATCGGTTTTCTTTATGGCCTCAATTTTCTCTTTCCTGCCCTCAACGCCTACATCTTTATAAACCCAGACCGATACAATGTAATTGGATTTAATCATATTGGTTTTGTTGAAATACCAATCGTTATCAAAAGCCTCCCATACCTTACTGTCGGGCTCTCCCGCGAAACTAAGAGCCGGGAATGAGAACACCATAACGATTAAAAAAATCCAGAAACTTTTGAACCTCATAATTATTTTCCTTTCGATAAATATTATATTAACTATTTTTTTTCAAAAGCTTAGTCGCATAGGGGATTAATTATGCATCTTAAGTTAAAATTCTAATATTTTCAAACTATTTTATTGATGAATGTATCACAAAACGATGAAATGAAGAAATAAGATTTTTAAGGCGCCTCGCGGGGCTTGATCGAAGCATCCCCAAAAGCGGGACTTCGTTCAAAAAGGCAGGCGTTACACCGTCCGGAAAGCCTGCATCAAAGGCTCCGCGTCATTTGATTAATTTTGAAAATTCCAGTGTTGCAGACGCTTTAAAAATGTGCCGTCAGCGCAATACGGACTTGCAATGGCTCGACGGGATGGAAAACATATTCAAATGAAGGCGTCGCGCCGGGCGTAACACGGCATTGATAGGCATAGTCAATATCGTGGTCCCGCCGGTTAAGTAAATTTAATACTTCGGCGGAAACGCGCCATGTTTTACTAATTTCATATCCCCCTGCCGCATTGAGCAATAACGTTTCGGGGGAACGATAAATTCCGTCCGACGTTAAATCCCGCGGACCAAAGTAGCGCAGCCGGAGACTTGCTGAAAAACCGCTCCAATCATGCAGGGCAATGCCGGACGCGATCACAAGGCCGACGGCTTCGGGAACCCGGGTGCCTCCCGTACTGCCCGGCGCGGCATCGGCGGCATCAATGGAAGTAAAGCGGGCAATGGAATCGGCTATATTAAGGTCAAACGACAGATATTTTGCCGGATTGAAGTAGTTCGCCCATTCGACGCCGTACCGGTCGCTTGGCTGCTGAGAGGCAATGGTGCCTCCGGTATCGCCATCTTGTTGCAGTTCGGACGCACTGTGAAGATACCATAATGAAATTGTGCTTTGCAGATTTTCAAAGGCCATCATACGAACGCCGGTTTCCGCGCCCTGAGTTTGAATAAGACCGGAAATTTTCTGGGACGGCGTGCCGGGGAATGGATTGTCCGCCGATACCGGCTGCACGGTTTGCGTTGTCCCGCGCGCGTCGTTACTGTGAAAACCGTATCCGCCTGAAATATAAAATTCTGTTTTTGCCCATGGACCAAAAATCAGACTCAGTTTGGGACTGGGCAAAAAGTTGGCGGAAGCGCCGGAGTTGACCGGATTGTTGATGCAGGTAACATCATAGTAAGCAAAGTCGCCGCGCAGGGCCTGTACTGAACGAAATTTATCCGTCCACTGAACTCTGTTTTCAATATAAAATCCCAGTTGCGTATCCGTAAAACGATCTTCCTCGGTCGTTGCCGGTAGAATCGTGCCGGTGGCTATATCTAATTTGTCTATGCGCACGCGGTTTTGGGTTTGGAAAAGGCCATTGTTGATCCAGTCGTTGCGGACCTGCAAACCAAAAGTGTTCTGAACATCGTGACCAAACCATATACTGTAAATCGTATGGCGCGCGTCCAGGCCCGCGACCCAGCGTTTGTCCTCCTGCTCGAATTGGTCGCCGTGAACGGGATCCGTAAGAAAGTAAGTAAAATCTGAAAACAAATCGAGATCATAATAAAACCCGTAAGCCGTGATTTTTGTGACGGAAGAGGAATCCTGACGATGCAATTCGGCCTGCAGGCTATACCGCTGCGAATTGCCGCCATCACTTGGATCAAGCGTGCCGAAAAAACCGACGATAGGCTCCGCGCTTTGGGCGATTTGATCACTCGAATTCCATTCGCCGTGATAGCCCCGCGCGGTGACGCTGAAGCCATCGGAATCATTGCCCTGGCTATAAGTCAGAAGACCATTCAGTTTGACGTACTTATCCGGATTCACCCAGGGACCGTCATCATGGTATATCTCGCCGCCGAAAAGTAAATTGTTGGAACCCAGTTTTTGCGATACGCCGATGACTGAGCGTTCATAGCCGTACATGCCCGCTTCGACGATAGCAAAATTTTGCGGTAAAGTTTTATAAAAGACCAGATGCGCGGATCCCGCTGAACCGTAATTACCGACATCCGCGTAATAGGGACCTTTCTCCCAGTCGATCTGCTGCACAAGCTCCGGGATAACAACATTCATATCGGCGTAACCCTCGCCATGAGCGTGAGACGGCAGGTTGAGAGGCATATTGTCTAGAAACACGGCGAAATCTGTTCCATGGTCCAGATTGAATCCCCGCAGGAAATACTGATTCGCCTTTCCGCCGCCGGCATGCTGCGTGATGATAGCGCCTGGAATATTTTCCAGAATTTCGCCGCTGCGAAGGATTGGACGGTCTCTTAATTGATCCGCATCGGTTGTTCCCTGACTTGCCGAATCCGTGGCGCCGGACGGGCTATTATCCTGTTGGCCTTCAACAACTACCTCAGGGAGACGGATAACGGGTTCTTTTTCCTCATCAGCACGCGTAATCCCGCCCATAGTCCAGAACAAAATATTGCCCAGAATAATCCAGATAAAAATTTTTGTGAATCTCTTCATTAAATTACCGGTATTTAGTTCTGTTAGTGTATCACCTCCCTTCATTAATTCGCATAGGTGGTGAATCATCATGATTTATGTGTTACTTATTTTAATATCGTAATACTATTATTATTAATAATTTTCAAGAAAATTCTTAGTGAAGATCTTATTATTCTATCGTCAAAGTGATGAATGTAAATTGGCATGCAATTTCGATTCAATGATAAGGCGGAACAACACCCGCCGGATGGACTCGCGTCATTTGTTTAATTTTAACAATCCGGATCAAAATGACAGGCCTCACCGGGGCCGGCACGCTGTGGATATTTTCTATTTTGCGGAATCGTTAAGATGTCCGTAGCGTTGTTGATTTGACAAATAACCGCAAATCAAGTCTTACTCCGTTGTTTATTTCATCTACTTTTTTGGCGGTTTTTCATGCCAGTTAATTTTGAGGATTACATCTACTTATCAACAGTTTTTGAGGGTCGTTAAATTTGCGAATTGCAGGTTGAAAGGTGCAACGTGGAGTTTTTCGGAACAGTACCTTTTTTATTATAATCTTTTTCTCTGGATTCAGTCTGTTTCCTGGAAATAAGTTTATTTTGCTTTCCGTCTTTTTTGCTCTTTTGGGTGTTTTTTATGAAAGTCCACCTTATTTGTAAGGTTTCTTTATTACAACTCATCATTGGGTGTCCTTCCTATCCAGCAAATTAAAAAAAGAAAAAAGATGCCCATAAGCAAGAAAAATATGTTGCCCCGGAAAAGATCTGAATAACTGAATATTTCTTTTCCTACGGCAAAATTATCCGGATTCGCAGGATCATAATTAACTGTCATAGTCATGCCAATCTTGTCGCCTTTATTGGCAAGCGCTTTAAATGTGATTTCTCTACCCGCGTCAGTCCTAAAAGCGATAACTTCTTTTTTGAACTTAATTGTACCACGGGCAGCTTCATATATTTCCACAATAATTCCATCTGCGGTTGAAGTTCGGGCGGCTAAAAGACGTTCCTGAGTTTTTATATGTGTATAATCGGAAATCATTCCGCGGATCCCAATTAGCAAAAAGACAGCCATCGGAACGGCAAGCACAATCTGAAATATTCTTTTTTTTACACTTGATCCAGACGCCTTGTTCATTGATTAATCCTGCAATGATGAAGCTTTCAAATATTGTTCAGACAAATCAGTTTTCACAGTGCCGATATTCATGATTACTAATTGAAATTTAGCATAAAATTCCAGTTTTGAAAACTGAAACTTACCCGTTGTAATCCTTATAAAACCTTGACTTAATCGAGGCAGTCTCCCATACTTTTTGCCGTTTTCAGCAATTTGCAGTCTTTTAATTCACAGGCTTTTATCGCGTCTTGGCAGCCAAGCTTGTTGTTTCGCTGAATTAAATAAATAGCTCCTCTGTTTGTGTATGCTGATTCATTATTCGGATTCAGTTGGATAGCTTTGCTGTAATTAGATAAAGCCTTAACAGAATCGCCTTTTTTCCACCAGGCTAGCCCTTTATTAAAATATATTTGGTCGTCATTAGGAGTAAGCTGAAGTGCTTTATTAAAATCAGCAAAGGCTTTGTCATAATCCTTTTTCATTGCCCAAACAGTTCCTCGTTGCGCATATATGCGGCCGTCAATGGGAGTAAGCTGAAGTGCTTTGTTATAATCAGCAATGGCTTTGTCATACTCACCTTTTGCCTTCCAGGCTACTCCTCTATTCACATATATACGGTAGTCATTAGGTTTAAGTTGGATTGCTTCGCTATAATCAGCAATGGCTTTGTCATACTCACCTTTTTTCGCCCAGGAATTGCCCCTCATTGCATAGGCGTCAAAATAATGAGACTTCAATGCGATTGCCTTACTGTAATCATCAATAGCTTTATCTTGATTTCCTTGATCAGCCAACATACATCCCCTGTTATAATAAGCGTAGAAAAAATTTGGCTTCAATGTTATTGCCTTGCTGAAATCAGCGATTGCCTTGTTATATTCCCCTTTGTTAACCCAGACGGTTCCTCTGTTGTAGTATGCTTCAGCATCATCAGGGTTTTTTTCAATGTCTCTATTGTAACGAGCGAGGGTTTTATCATTAGCGTCTTCGATACCGAATGCGTGGGAAGTATCATTAAAAAAATAAAGCATTACAGAGATAATTATAAAAGTAATCAGAACTAGTCCAAATAGTTTATTTTTTATGTTCATATCCCTCTGATAAAATATTTTATTAATTATTTCAGGTCATAAACTACCACAAAATTGCATTTTTGAAAACTGAAGATTACCAAATGAAAGTTGCAATGATTTTTAAGACCGAAGGGTAATGGATTACTCGTGGTAATCTGCAAGTAAAAAGGCAGGGCCGATACTGACCCTGCCTTTATTGGCTTATCTGAATATATCGTCAACGGATGACTTTTAAAAGATCTTTATCCGCGCAAATTGTCCGGTTTCACCGTTCGTGAAATAAAGGTACCCGTCAGCCGAAATGGTGCAGGCGGCGCTGTCGCCGTGCGCAAAAGGAAGCGATGGCGAGAACTGGCTCCAGGAATCTGACGATTCCGTGTAAACCCACACCTCGGTGGAGGTGCTGGTGTTTGCGGCAGTAGTCGTATAGATATGACCCTGGCGGTCGGAACAAAACGCGTCGCTCACGCCGTGGGAATCCGGAAACGCTTTCAGAGATGTGAACTGATCATCCGTCGGGTTGTAGGCATACATGGTCGTGTGTTCGTAATCGGCCAGATAAACACGGCCGGTTGAGGGATCCCACGCCAGGCGCGGTTCGTTGTGGGTAAGATCGTCCGGAACGACGATATTTGCAAAGGTATCGTCACTTGTGTAATACTTCAGCAGGGAACTGTCTTCAGCAACGGAATAGACATGGCCGTTGTCATCCGCTGTGGTTTCCGAGCTCGCATGGGTGAAAATGAGGGACGCGGATGTATTCCAGCTATTGCCGGAGATGTCGTATTTGAACATGGAGTTTCCCTCGGCAAAATAAAGATAACCGCCCGACCAGGCGAAGCCGATATAATCCTGCATGGATACCGGCGGGGAATTAAGAGTGCTCAGAGAGCCTTCTGAGTTGGATGCGGTAGGAAAATCATACTGATAAAACGATCCATTGCCGGCGCCGGTATAAAGAAGCGATTGTCCCGTAGGGGTGTAGTCGCTGAAAGAACAATACGCCGGCAGAGTAGTCAGCGTCTCCCACTGAGCAGAAGGAGTGCTGCTGCTCGAAGAACAAGCGGCAATTATTAATACTAAAAAAAAGACTGCAACAACCGGTAAAAAAAAGTTTCTCCGACCAATGCTGTTTTTCACAATTTTTTCCCCCTCATTTATTGAATTTTTAATATTTCTTCAACCAGGCCATGTGCACCGTAGCACAAAGATTCAATAATGAAAATTGAAATATTCAGGTTAAAACTTACCGGTAAAATCGAAATTATAAAATTGAGACTTACCCGCTGTGAGATTGCATGATTTTAGGGCGGGAAAATTGCGGATTGCGGGAAGAAAAATGTAAAGCTCACCAATACTCTAACTCAATAACCAGCGGAGAGCTTCCTGCTCATCGCTGACAATGAATAATCGCCCGCCTCGATTTACAACCACGTTCTCTGTGAATTTGTTGATGTGTTCAGGTTTTCTCAGCAACGCAAACTTGATTTTATTGCCGAACATCTTTGCGCCCTGTTCGCCGATATAGAACTTTTCCATATCCGGCACATCAGACAGATCCCACGCATTGATAAAAATTCTTGTGCGGTCATTTTCTTCCGCCAGCCTCTTAATGTGCATTAATATTTCATGAATTTCAGGGTAGGGATTCCCCCCGGAAATATGAATTTTCAGGTAGTTATCGAAAACTTTAAACGATAACTCAATTTTCATTGTTTTTCCTCTTCAGGCAAAAATGTTTGTTTTTTAATACTGACTGCCGAAAGCTTCAAAAAATGCGTGCTATATAGCCGGACTGCCATGACAAATCATGGTTATAAATAGCATAAAATTAATATTTTGAAAAGTGAGGATTACGGGTTGCAAACCGCCAAAGAATCGTAATTTTTACAATTGAGGCTTACCCGTTGCAAGGTAAGATATAAAAATCATCGACGAATGAAACAAGACTCCACTAAATTTATTCCAATTTTATTTTTCTTTCATTGGTCTCGATTTTTGAAAAAAGTACCATATGGATGACAGGCCGCGTCCTCCAAAAAATAAAAGTATACCAATAAAGAACTGAACAGTTATGCCAGTTGAATATGCCCAGGTGCCAATTGTAATATGTTGTTTGACTGCTTCCGATCCGGCGCTTTTTATGGCCTGAAGATTTGCCGCAAGCTGTATGAGATGGGGAATGGCAATTACAATCATAACAATACCCACGACAGAAAAAGCAATAGACTGAATATTTTTTGCAGTTAGTTCATTTGTTCCGACAATTATTTCGTCGTTTACAATCATTTGCTTTGCGAGATATCTGCTGAAAATAATAAGACATGCGCCCACAACTAAGAGTAGGCCAAATGAAACGAGAATTCCAATTAATAATAAATCCGTCCGCGTCTGGCCATTATTCATCACTACTTCTGAGTCACGCCAAGCAAATACTTGAGTTAATTCTCTAAGAAAAGGGATAGCTTCAATGATCGAAAATATTCCTAGTAGCTTGAGAGATAGTGAGGCAATTTGATTTTGATTCATAATATTTCCCCTCTATAACATTGTTTACATGGATTGATGATGTTGCAAACTTTAATCATTGCATTTTCAAAGTCATCATAAAATCAAGTCTCTGAAAATTGAGACTTACCGCTAGTAAGATTTAACATTATCTAGGATAGCCATTGCAGACCACTACCGTCGTAGGGACCCCTTTGACGTGGTCCTTTGGTCTTTATGCGTTTAATTTGGTTATCCAGGTAATCATCAAAATTTCCAGCCAGATTATTATATTTTTTTAATATCTCGTAATGTTGAATAGCTTTATCTCCTGAACCAATGCTTTCATAAAGAGTGGCTATCCTGAAGTTTGCTATAAGGTCTGCAGGTTTAAGTGAAAGCGCGTCAAGAAAAGCCTGTATAGCTTCTTTAAGTTGCCCATCTCTTGCATAGACTAGCCCAAGTTTCACTAAGAGGCAAAATTTTAGTTCAGGGTTTTTCTCGCATTCTTCTTTATGAATTAGATTTTTGTCAAACTTGCCCATATATGAATGTTCAAAAGTTTCATATCCAAAAGCATTCAGAATAAGTTGATTGCTTGATTCCTCAAATCTTTTCTCTGCCCTTTCGTAATCCCCTGTTATTTTCCTTCGGGAAGATGAAAACAATCTCATCATAGGAATCTCAATGAAAAAAACTAATAAACATCCTAGAAATAGAAATATAAATAAATGTAAACGACTATCAAACATATAATAAAAAGGAGGTAATGAAAGTATTAGATACTCAAAAGTGAGTGCTAAAATTAAAAATAAAGCGAATTTGCGTCGTAATTTTTTTTTGGCTTCATCAATCGTCAGGGGTGGGCTACTCTTTCTTTCCATAATACTCATTATGCCTGATAATAATTGATTTGGTGTTGCTGGAGCCCCCGACCGGGCAAGACCATAAAGGCCAGCTAAAGGAATCGCTATGAAGCAATATCCCATAACGCAAAATATTTGCCAGAAATTTTCTCCCACAAGGATATACAACAAAACAATAGGAATAATGATTACAGCGGCACTTATGATCACTGCAATGACATTTATCTCAGTATTCGTATTCCAAACTATTTTGCGATTTAACATTCGGTCCCTGAAATACGCTGCTCTTGTTTATATATAGATAGATTAATATTATGTACGTTAAAGATTGCGGGTTGTAAATTATCATAAAATTCCATTTTTAAAAATTGAAACTTACCCGTTGTAAGGTGCAACAACGCGTTATAATTTTAATGATGACTATCCGCGCCGGCCTTATTCGATTTAATGGCAGCCTTAGCCATTTTATACTCGATAAAATTGTCAACACCTGTAGATACTGTTTTTGTGAAATAATCTAACGCAATTTTTCTTTCCTTGTTAAATAGTTTTAATTCACCCACATAGTAATATGCTTCACACAGTCGTCCTTTTACGTCCTTAATGTCCTTTCCCTGCTTTGCCATCGTGAGTAATTGATTTTCTGATAATCTGTTCAGGTAATACAATGAAAGGGAACGAACCCAGGCATCCGATGGATATTCTTTTTCATGACGGCTTAATTGCTCAAGCCTGGCTGTGCGCGTCTCTTTCGAAAGATATTCTGCCGCAATAACAGAGCGCAAATAATTATATTCATCACCCGGTTTACACTCAATAGCCTTGTCGAAATCTTGAAGTGCCTGTTTATAGTTCATAATTTGGTAGTATGCAATTCCGCGACCTCTATAGGCGAACGCATCTTTAGCGTTTAGTTCAATAGCTTTGCTGAAATCCCGGATTGCCTGATCAGAGTCACCGAGATAATCATAGACCATCCCGCGACCCGAATAGGCCGTGGCAAATTTTGGATTAAGTTCAAGAGCCTTGTTGAAATCTTTAATGGCTTGATCGTTATCCCCATGTCTATGATAAATAACTCCGCGGGCTGAATAGATCCCTGCATTTTTCGGATCAAGTTCAACGGCCACGCTAAGATCTTTGATTGCCTGGTTATAGTCGCCAAGAAAATCATGAGCGGCGCCACGCCCCCAATAGGCCCTGATTAATTTTGGATTAAGTTCAAGAGCCTTATTGAAATCTTTAATGGCTTGAACATAGTCGCCGTGTTTGCCATATATATTGCCGCGGGCCGCATAGATCCCGGCATCTTTCGGATTAAGTTCAACGGCCAGGTTAAGATCTTTAATTGCCTGATTATAGTCGCCAAGAAAATCATAGGCAATGCCACGGCCCCAATAGGCCCTGCCATCTTTTGGATCCAGTTCAATGGCTTTAGTAAATGCCGGAATCGCTTCTTTATAATTTCCCGCCTTTGCAAGATAGATTCCTTCTTGTAATTGACACCATTCATTGATCTTTGCACAGGATGATAAAAAGATTATGCCAAAAAATAATATGATTACTGGAAAATATGATGCCGTAGATTGCGATAATTTTTTATTCATCAACTGACTCCAAAGTTTTATAGTTACTGTTAATCATTCAAAATAACTTCGCGATGTTTAAACAATAATACTGCTATTTTTGAAGATTTCTAGTTGAAGAATACCATAAAAAGGGAATTTCCAGAATAAATTTTTAACAATCTCAGGTTGCAACCTGCCACAGAATTGCATTTTTGAAAACTGAAGAATATCATTTTCACATTATTTTCCGGAGAAAGAATTCTTTTGTCAATTATTCATCCTTGAGATTTTGGGCCAATAAATAAATTTCAAAGGAGGAATAAACTTCATTATTTCCGCCATGCACAGGGAAATGCACAGACGCAACCCGGTCAGCAAAACCCAATGATTATTATTATACAAATAGGCGGAAAAATGCTCCAGCATTGTAAAATAATTTATTTTGTCGAATAATTGAAAACACAATATAAAAAGCGACCGCCTTCCGATATAAGAGACCGGCCTCAGATACATGGAAGCACTGCCTGATAAATAATGTGATAATTTCATCAGAAGATAACTCGCGCCTATCGCGCCGCCCAGCGAAACGGCAAGATGGTTATATCTGCGTGTATTTAAGTCAATAGCGCCCATAAAAATATCAAGAACCCAAATGCCGGCGATGGCAATAATTAACCAAACGGAAGTTTTATTTTCAAAAACTTTATATCTTTGCATCAAATAACCGCTGAATAAAAATACCTGCGATACGAGCGATATATCCAGACTCCAGGGCAGGAAAATATATTTGCCCGCAAGGTATCCGGCGCCTGTTAACAGGATTACAACTATTGATTGAAATATGACGGAACGGTTTTTAGATAATCTCAGAAAATAATAAAAGATAAGATCGGCGCAAAACAGCGATGGAAGAAACCATGTAATGCCCGCCGGTTTGATCTCCAATGACAGTTGCGTAACTTTTACGCCGGACGCGTAACCGTAGGTCAGCAGCAGATACTTTACCGCGTATTTCAGCGAAGATATGTAATCGTAAAAAGCGCTGTTGTTTTTGTTAAGGGAAATCACCACAAACGTCATGACGATAAAAAATACGATTAGCGCCGTGGCAATATACGGCAGCAAAAGACGTCTGAAATTTCTGTAAGCAATATTTCCGGCACTCAGTTTAACGGAATTATTTTCCGCGAAAAGGAAACCGGAAATGATGAAAAAAATCGGGATATCAAATGAAAAAACAAAACGGTTAAGCAGGAGAGCGCCGTTATGGCTATGACCTATGACCACGCATATGATGGCAATGCCTTTGATGACATCCAGAAATTGAATTCGTGGCGGCGCGGCAGTCGTATCGATAGAAATCTCCTTTCCAATCCAAACAACTTAAGCGTATTCGTTATTATTAAACGATCTTTGAAGATGTCCTGTAAACTAGCACGATTTTAAAATTTGAGGAACTAAAGATTATCCGTTGGACTAAAGGGGACGGTTGTTAATGCTCACTAATTAGGTAACATTTTGGTGCTTATCAAAAGGTGTTTCATAATTCAGTCCACCATGCCGTCTTAAATGATTATATTCAAATTATAATCACTT